>JGI20163J15578_10001020_pt1 | contig 11519 bp, 8 predicted proteins | sample TergutCu122P1_FD_15578 | JGI IMG/M metagenome (IMG submission 15578)
CTGGTTGACGCTGTTCTTCATTTGTTTGCCCCGTTAATGTAATGCAAGGCAGGACTAATACATCACAACACTGTAATCCTTCAACACATCATCTTCATAAATATATTTGGCGGAAAACACGCCTTCATGCCGGTCTATCCATTTCAAAAAATAATAATCCCCTTCGTGCATTGGCAAATTAGCAAGCCGGCTTTTATCCACCCACGCCAATTCCCCTTCATTGCAGGTTTTTACGGTGCCGGTAAACTCTGTGGCGGTAAATAAGAAAACGTACCAATCGTCTTTTTGCTTCGCAAATTTTGGGAAGGTCAAAACACCGCGCAGCTTGGGGTCGGTTATTTGCAGCCCGCTTTCTTCAAAAACTTCCCTAACCACGCACTCTTCCGGGGATTCGCCGGGTTCAACTTTACCGCCCAGGCCAACCCACATGCCTTCGTGCATGTCGTTTTCCTGTTTGATTCTGTGAAGCATCAGATACTTATTGTCTTTTTCAATGTAGCAAAGTGTGCCAAGTTTCATAGGCTTATTTCCTCCGGGCTATTTCTTCATTTACCCGCTGCCGCAAGGCCAAAACATATTCAGCATTTTGCGGGAAGCAGTTAAACGTAATTGACTGCTGCAGGCCTTCGTCTATTAAGGCCAGCACATAGTCACGGCCTGTTAACTGTTCCAGCAGGCGAAGGGCGCGCAAGTCGTTAAAAGCCTCTTGGGCTGCCATCAAACGAATGGAACCAAGGGGCTGACCATCTGGCCCCGGGTACACCACAAATGGGTCCCCAGAGGGGAACGCACCGTCTGCGTCTGTAACAACAAAGGGATTAACCGGGTAAAGAGAATGCATACTGTTGTAAAAATTGTAGCCCCATTGCAAAAACCCGGCGATGTCGTATTTGTACAGCAGCACCCCAAGTATACGGTTACGGTATGAAGGCTGCGTAAAGAAAAGATTGGGCACCAGGTAGCTTTGGGCGCAGCAGTAATAACACCACAGCTCCGGCACGTTGCCCTCTAAAAATGGCTCGATATGGTCCACAGACGGGATTGGAACAGATACCGCCCCATGCTTGTAAAAATTGTAATCTGTCAGCGCGTCTACAATTTTGTAACCCTCAAGATACGGCTCTACTATTTTTCTGGCAGCAGTGTACTGCCCCAGGCTGTCTATACTTGGCTCGTCGGATATGTGGAAAAATGATTTATCTGCAATGCCCGACTCCTCTAATTTTGCGGTTAACGCGGGGAGGAATTGCCGCAAAAAGTTTGTATATTCCGGGCCAGTGGCATTTGTTTCCCAGCCAAAAAGGCGGGTGCCGTCTCGGGCCACAATCTTAGGCGCGTGCTTGGCCCCCCATTGGGTAAACAGGTGAGAAATTTCGAAGTATTCTACGCCTACCCGCTTGCACATTTGCACCCAGCGTTCCAGTTTTTCAAAACCGAAAGTGTATTTTTCGCCCGTAGCGGTAACGTCAACCAGCTGAACGGTTGGCCGTTCCCCGCCAATTGCCGTGTCCAGCGGCGGCGTAAAAACAGGCGTAAGCAGCGCATTTATGCCGTGACGCACCGCGTATGCCGCAAAGTTTTCCACAGTACGCCAGTACTCTTCCGAAAACACATCCACTTCATAATAAGTGGCCAGACAATCTGTATGGAACCAACGGGTGTGGGGGATTACAAGGGGCGGCAACTGCACGGGTACAACGTTTAAGGCAACCTTGTCCCCGGCCAATACTTCGCCATTTGCGTTTTCTATGTGAAAATTAATTTCGCCACAAACCACACCGGGCGAGACTTCAACATCCACCCAAATTGTTTGCCAGATACCGGCGATAAGGGGCAGCTGTTCCGGGTTACAGGGCTCCAGCAAATCCGGGAATAATCCCGTTTCTGTTGTAATATAACCCTCGTCTGTTTTGTAATTTTGCGGTACGCTGCCGGGGATGTAACGGACCCGGCGCAAAGTTAACTCCATACCCTTTGGCGCGTTTCTTTTAAGCCGTCCCCATGTACGGTACCAATTTTTTGATAACCGGTAGGAAATTTGAAATGATACCCGTTCGCCATACATGGCACTAAGCCGCAATTCCTCTGCCTTAACCGCCGGTGCTTGGTGGGGGAAAATTTTTTCCAGTGAACTGTAAACCCGCATTTCTAAATGGTTATTCATTATGCCATCTCCTTTTCGGGGATTTTTTCTTACATACTAAGCCACTTATCATTGAAATGCAACCAATATAACAATATAATGGGGGTAACTAAACGAAGGGATTGATTCACATGTCAAAATATATTCTTGGGGTAGACGGCGGCAACTCTAAAACAGACTACTTACTTTGCCGGGAAGACGGCACATTTGTAGACATACTGCGCCGCCCTACATGCAGCCACGAACACGAAGGCGTAGGCTACGACGGAATGCAAGCAAAAATGCAGTCCCAGCTAAACGACTTATTTGCAAAGCACAACATCACCGTAAGCGACATTGCCGCGGCGGGCTTTGGCCTTGCAGGCGCAGACGTACCGGACCAAGTAGTCAACCTTAAACAACGGGTTAAAAACATCGGGTTTACCAATTTTGGCCTTGCCAATGACGGCATCCTTGGGGTTAAAGCAATGGCGGAAGCGGGCGTTTGCTCTATTAACGGCTCCGGCACGGTAGCCCTGGGCATAGACGAAACCGGCGAAGTATTGCAGGTTGGCGGCATTGGCACCCTAAGCGGCGACTATGCAGGCGGCGGCGTTATCTCCCGCAATGCCGTAGAGGCAGCCTACAGGCATTATTACCGTGTTGGCAAAGACTCGGAAGTATTCCCAATAGTGCTGGAACTTCTAGACTTGAAAGACCCTTCCGAGTTGTTTGTGGCAATCTCTGATGGCGGCAAAATATGGCGCAACTCTAAGCCCATAATCCAGGCAGTAGATGCAGCCGCTACAAACGGCGACGAAGTTTGCCAAAAAATACTGGACGATGTGGGCATTAACTGCGGCGAAGGCGTAGCGGGCTGTATCCGCAACCTATCCTTTACCCGCGAAATTACAATAGTAAAAGCCGGCAGCATTTGGACAAAACTCAAATACCCCGGCATGGGCATAGCCTTTGAAAATGTAATTAGGCAAAACACGCCACAGCCGATAAAAACCGTTTTATTGGACGCGCCCCCTGCCCTTGGCGGCCTATTCTGGGCCATGGAACTGCTGAAAGGCAACGTGTGCGAGAGTTACAGGCAGGAAATGACAAGCTTCCTTACCGTGGACAAGTATGAGGAATTGGTAAGTGAATAAGTGAGGTAATGTATGTACAATTACAAAACCCAGCGGATTTGCGATGTCCGCTGGGTTTTGTAGGTTAGGAGTCACTTTATAAATTCCCAACAGGGCAAGCAGCCATACATTTGCCCCAGCAACGAGCCCTGCCGTCATATTTGGTGTAACAGACCTTTTTATTGACCTTGGCAGGCATATCCAAAAAAATGCCGTCATCTCGTTTGGCTATCGGCAGCATTGCATGAACCTTTTCCTCCGGCAGGCCGCAGACTTTAATACAAGCCAAACATTTTTCGCCAATACATATGGGTTTCTTGATAATCTCATCTTGTTCAAATTCGGCCTCGGTAATAACAGACATAAACCTAACCCTTGGCCCAAATTTTGAAGTAATGACCAAATTATTAAAGCCAAATTCACCAAGGCCTGCAAGCACCGCCGCATGGCGATGTGACAGCGGCGCGAAATATCCCGGAATTTTTTGCATTATAGATGCATGATGAGCGAAAGTAGCAGGAAATGAAAGTGAAGGATAACCACGCTCTTCCAAGTAAACCGAAAGCATTAGCCCAAGTTGTTCAAGGCGGATGTTAATTGCCTCGTAACCGACGCGCGCGTACCAATGGTTGGATTCAACCTCCCACCTTACATCATCATCGGCAAATGCCGGGGAGTTCGCCATCAAGCCTTCCCAATTGACTAAACGTTTTGGCATGGCAACCCCCATGCTTATTACAGTTTTGGTACCGGGCATAAAATCCCTTGGGTGATGCCCTTTTGGTGCATTAACAAACCTGTCAACGCCTGCAAAACCAACTAACGATGCACCGTTTTCTTTTGCATATTTAATAATGTCGCTTTTTTGTATCATGTTAAACTTCCTCTCACCGGCAAGTATACTGCAAATTTATACCTTCATCTTATTTACTGCCTTGGCTGCCTGGCTACTGCCCTGTCATTTGCCGCCCTGTGTGCGGCGTAGTTATCGGAGAAGAAATGTTCCCCTGTTTCAAAGTTGTACAATACAAAGAACAAATAGTTCCCGCCGGAAGGGTTTACCACGGCGCGCAAAGCCGCCGCGCCGGGGTTAGTTATCGGGCCGATTGGCAAGCCCGGGCGTGTGTATGTGTTAAATGGCGTATCCACCTGGGTTTGTGCAGTTGACAGCACAATCGGTGGGTCTTCCATTGTGTATTTTACCGTGGAACACATCTGCAAATACATATCAATTGCCAAACGGTTGTGTATAACCTGGCTTACCTTTGGCCGTTCGTGGGCAAGGCGGGATTCCATTTCTATAATAGACGCCATTATAACAACCTCGTCCATGGTCATACCCATTTCGTAAGCTTGGTCACGCATTTCAACATTAAAGATTTCGTCGAAGCGGCGCAGCATACGAAAAATAATGTCACCCGGAGTGGGGTTAACAGGTATGCGATACGTATCGGGGAAAAGGTAGCCTTCCAGGCCGTTTGGCCTGTTTGCCGGGATATTCCGCTCGAAACCAAAGCCAAAATGTCCAACCCCGTTAGTGGCCATGTGGATAAATTCTTCTGCGGGGAAAAAGCCCCGTGACTCGAAGTATTCCGCCATATCATACATGGTCCAGCCTTCAAGAACCGTAATTACTTCCTCATCTGCCATCCGCGGGCCTGTCCTGCCAAAAACTTGACGTATTTCCCTGTAAGACATGTTGTGGTTAAGTACATAAGTACCTGCTTCGTAAGTTCTGATCCCGCCCATTAAAAACAGCTCTATGTTAAACAGCAGGCGGTTGTTTATAATGCCCAGGTACTCCAGTTCCCGCGCTACTTCAGAGGCAGGGGTGTCTGCGTCCAGTACAAATTCCACTTCGTAATCTTCGCCAACGGCAACCCATTCATTTGCCATTTGCCCGCCAAACTCAAAACCTCTGATGGTGATTAGATACAGTACAACTAAAACCACCGCTACAAGCGCGAAGTTAAAAAACATACCCAAAATCCAGTGCAGCAAATCAATTATACTTTTTGATCTCATTCCGATGCTTCTCCCCATTCTTCATACAACCCTGCCAAATGTTTTTCCAGCTCTGTTTTACGTGCAAAAATTTCTTGTACCATTTCCGCGTTACTTCCAATTTCTTCATCGGCCAGTTTATCGTCACATTGGGCTATTTCTGCTTCCACTTTCGTAATTTCCGTTTCAAGCTTTTCTATACGGGATTTTTTGCGGCGTTCGGCGGCATCCTGTTCTTTTTTGCGTAGATACTCTTCTTTGGAAGACGCAACCGGTCTGGCAGCTTCTTGCAGCCCGATCAAAAAACCTTCTTGGATCAATATGGCCTTTTTTTCTACATAATAGTCGTAGTTACCGGAATATGATACCAGCCCGGTGGGGGTTAAGTCCAGTATTTGTGTGGCGGTATTGTTAATAAAATAACGGTCGTGGGAAATATACAACAGTGTGCCTTTAAATTCCCGCAGGGCATCTTCCAATATTTCTTTGGAAAACAAGTCCAGGTGGTTAGTGGGCTCGTCCAGTACAAGGAAGTTGGCACCGGCCAGCATTATTTTTGCCAGCTGTACACGGCCACGTTCGCCGCCGGAAAGGGCAGCTATGGGCTTAAACACATCGTCGCCAATAAACATGAACGCCCCAAGGGTTGTGCGTATTTCTGTTTGACCCATACGCGGATAAGTGTCGGCAAGTTCCTGGAGAATCGTCTTTTCCTCGGAAAGAGCTGTGTTTTGGTCGTAGTAGCCGATACGTACATTTACACCTTCGCGGATGTGCCCTGCCCAAGGGGCGTACTGCCCCACCAGCAATTTGATAAGCGTAGTTTTGCCCACGCCGTTCGGGCCTATTAAGGCGGTTTTATCACCTTTTTTTACCTCGAAGCTTAGATCTTTAAACAAAGTCTTGCCGCCAAAGCCCATTGTCAGCCCTTCTGCGGTTAGTACATCGTTGCCGGAGTTAAGGCGGGGCGTAAGGCGCAGCCGCATTGTAGACGGGTCGTCTGCGGGCTTTTCTACCCGCTCCATTTTTTCCAGCATTTTTTCCCGGCTTTTTGCCAGGATAAGTTTGGCCTCTGTTTTAAAGGAGCGCAGAGTCTTTATTACTTCTTCGTGGTGCTTTATCATTTTTTGATTTTCCGTGTATCGTTTCCGTGCCTGCTCCCGGTCATCGGCTTTTTTCTTTACAAAATAGCTGTAATTGCCATAGTACACAACAGATTTTTTGTTTTCGATTTCAATTACCTTTGTTACTACCCTGTCCATAAAATATCTGTCGTGAGAAATTATCACTACCGCGCCGGGGAAACCGCGTAAATACTCTTCCAGCCACGCAACGCTGTCGATATCCAAGTGGTTTGTAGGCTCGTCCAGCAGAAGTAAGTCCGGTCGCTCCAACAAGAGTTTACCCAATAACGCGCGGGTTCTTTCCCCGCCGGAAAGCTTGCCAAAGGGCTGCTGCCATTGGCTTTCCGGGAAGCCAAGCCCACGAAGTACGCCTTTCAGGCGGCTTGTGGCTTCGTAGCCGTCCATTTCTTCAAAACGGTTGGCAAGTTTATCGTGGCGTTTTAACGCGGCTTCAAGCTCTGAGCCTGTCAGAAATGCCATTTTTGTTTCAAGCTCCCGCATTTCTTCTTCCATTTTTTTAAGCGGGTCAAAAACTTTATCTAAAGATTCGTACAGGGTTAGCACCGCTTCGTTAGGGTTAGCATTCATGGCCGCGTTAATTTCCTCGTTGGTCATTTGTGGAAGGTAGCCCAAGCGCAGGTTAGCATTTTTAGTAATTACACCTTCGTCCGCTGTCCATTCCCCTGTAAGCAGCCTAAAAACAGACGTCTTGCCCGCGCCGTTTATGCCAACAAGAGCGACTTTTTCTTTTTCCTCTATTATAAATGACACATTTGCGAGGATTTCCTCTATACCAATGGATTTTTGTATGTCCTTTAATTGTAAAAGCATTGCGGTACCACCTTAAGATTAATACAGCTATTTTATACCAAAACGCCATGTAAATGCAAATTTTACGCCAAAGGCTTTTGATTTGCCAAAAATTATGGTACACTTTTTGTATTATTTACATTCTAACTGGTTCAATTATTGGACCGGTTGAAACAAAAGGAGAGATTTCATGCTGCAAGATTTGTTAACTGCGCACAAAAGTGCGTTCAAAGACTACACAGAACTGCGCGCACAAGTAAACTCTACCCGCCGCGTATCCATTGTAGCAGGTAACATGGTTAGTAATAACCAGTCTTCCGAGGGGGGCGTTTCTGCCCGTGTATACAAAGGCGGCACATTCGGCTTTGCGTCCGGTGCAGAGTACAGTAACGAGGCCGTAAAAAATGTTTTGTCTGCCGCCACAGACAACGCACTTTTCATGGACAATCGAGTAAACAAAGGCAAACCGCCTTTGCCAAATTACGGTTCAGGGAAGTTCGTAGAACTAAAAACCATCCCCGGTGTCCCTGTAGAGCAAAAAGTAATAATCGATTTTGCAAAGGCCGTGGACGAGTTGATCGTAAACAAATATAAAAACTTGTCCAGCCGTACGGTTAGTGTTAGCTGCCTGGGTATAGAAAAACTGCTGGTTGTAAGCGAAGGTGTAGACAGCCATTGGTTCCAGCCGCGCAGCATGGTTTATGTTATTATGACAGCGGATACACCGGATGGTGTGCCCGTAGAACTTTTTGCCCCACTTGGCGGTTTCGGGCGTTTTGACGATATTTTTACAGACCCAAACCTGCTAATACCGGAGCTGGACTGTCTGTACGAGTCTATCATGAAAAAACGGGAAGGTGTGTATACTAATGCAGGCCTTAAAAAGTGCATCCTTCACCCTAACTTGGCAGGAATGCTGGCCCACGAAGCCGTAGGGCATACCGTAGAAGCCGACATAGTACTTGGCGGCTCTGTGGCAGGGTACAACATGAACAAGCAAGTAGCAAGCGAAATTGTAACAATGGTAGACTTTGCTCACACCGCATTTGGTAAAACCGTTCCGCTGCCCGTATATGTAGATGACGAGGGTGTTGAGGCAGAAGATGCCGTGCTTATAGAAGACGGCATATTAAAAAGCTACATGCACAACAGGGAAACTGCCCGCCATTTTGAAACCAAACCCCAAGGTAACGCAAGAGCCTTCACCTTTTCTGACGAACCATTAATTCGTATGCGCAATACGGTAATTCTGCCGGGTACCAGCAAGCTGGACGATATGATTACAAGTATAGACGACGGATACTTCCTTGTAAAAACAGGAAACGGCCAAGCAGATACTACCGGTGAGTTCATGTTCTCTGTAGAAGAAGGGTATGAAATTAAGAACGGCAAATTGGGCAAGGCTATTAAAGAAACTACCATTTCCGGTGTAGCCTTTGAAATGCTTAAAACCGTAGATATGTTATCCGACGATATGGTTTGGGACGTAAGCGGTTTTTGCGGTAAAAAGCAAGCAATGACAGTAGGCATGGGCGGCCCCGCCATACGCTGCGATATTAACATAGGAGGACGATAATATGAGCGATAATTTGCACAACATAGCCGAATACGCTTTAAACGCGCTAACAAAAGCCGGCGCGCAAAAGGCATCCTGCAGTGTACACCGTGGCCGCACAGATGAGTTAAACGTTGAAGCTAACGAATTTTCCCTGCTGCGCACATTGTTTAGTGACGGGCTTAACTTAAAAGCCTTAATCGACGGGAGAAAAGGCACCGCTTCTGTTAATAAGCTAGACAAAGCATCCATAGACAAAGCCGTGGCAGACTGTGTGGCCCTTGCTGCTTCTGCCACACCCGACGAAGCGGAAGACATTGCCCCAAAAGCCGAAAACAAAAATTTTGATGCAACCATGGGCGGCAGCGATATGGATAAACTTTTCGCCCGCACAAAAGAATTTTTGGATCAGACAAAAGACGAGTTCCCACAAATTATTTTGGAAAGTGTAGGCTCTACGTTCAACTTTAACGAAGCCTGCTATGTAAACAGCAACGGCGTAGAATTTGGAAACAAAAGAGAGTCGTATCACTTTAACAACATGTTTTCCGCTAAAGACGGCGAGTTATCCTCGTCCTTCAATTATTACGGTTTTGGTATGCAATCTTTAGATACACCGTTTATGAATGTTGGTTTACAGCGTTCCATGTTACAAGACTCGGTAAAATCCCTAAAAACCCGCATGGTAGATGGTAAGTTCGACGGCAAAGTAATTGTGCTGCCTTCTGCCGGGGATATGATCTGGTGGACCATTTTGGGCTGCTTCCTGGATGACTACACTTTAATATCCGACACCAGCCGCTGGAAAGATGCCTTGGGCACAAAAGTTGCCGATTCTAAGCTAACATTCAGTGCGTCACCCCTTAACCCAAACATTGTAGGCGGCGAACGCTACACCGGTGACGGTTTTGAAAGCCAAAATTTTGACTTTATCCGTGACGGGGTGTTAAATTCCTTCGCCCTTTCCCTTTATGGGGCCAACAAAACCGGCAAACCCCGGGCCCTTAACACAGCCTTTGGCAACGTAGAAGTTGCCGCGGGCACAACCCCGCTGGCAGACATGATAAAAAGCATAGACAAAGGTATTGTACTTGGCCGTTTTTCCGGTGCGTCCCCCGGCCCAAGCGGAGACGTTTCCGGCGTGGCAAAAAACAGTTTTCTAATTGAAAACGGCGAAGTAACAGACGCACTTGGCGAAACTATGCTGTCCTTTAACATTTGCGACGCGCTTATGAATATCCCGGCAATCTCCCAAGAGCGGTGCATAGACGGATATTCCATACTGCCCTGGTGCTGTTTCGACGGGATAACTATTTCAGGGAAATAAAAAATAGGGCTTCCGCCCCGGGATGCCGAACACCCCCTGATATCACATTCGCGGATGTGATATCAGGGGGTGTATTTCATTTTTAACTACAGTGTGACAATAGCGGCCACGCTTTCCCTGTCCCATACTACTTCCGCGCCAAAAATTTCTGCAATAAAGCGTAGTGGCACAAAGGTGCTGCCGTTAATTATTACCGGAGTTCCAAAGCCGTTGGGAAGCGGTTCATCAACCGGTAATTCAGTTACGCCTTCAGGCGTTACAACTCTAACGGCGCGTGTCGAGTCCTGCCATACCACGTTCATGCCCAGTGTTTCGGCAAACATACGAACAGGAACCATTACGCGGTTAGTTTCCGGGTCTATAAAGGACGATGTACCATAATCATGCAAGTTTATAATAAAGTTGCTGCGCTGGCGTACGACCGGCATAGGAGGTGTTTGCAAGCTCTCAACTGCCGGGGCAGACTCTTCCCACTCGTACTGTACAAAAGCGAGTGGCGCATCATCAACCATAGGGGCACCTGTACCAAGTATAAATGTCCCCGGTGTATTGGTTGCAAATTCTACCCTACCGGTGTATTCGTTAAAGTTTGCACCTGCTTTTACCAATACTAATTCACCGTACTCATCCAACCTCCATACATATACAGGCAATGGCCCTTCGTATGGCAAACTTATTATAATTACCCCTCGCAAAGTGTTTATTTCTTGTCTGCCCGCGCTTATGCTTATATAGAAAGTCAGCGGCTGCTCCGATTCCTCTATACTTATGACAATATTGTTGTTTTGCGCCAATTGGCCAAGAGAATTTGCAGCATCTGCATCCAATAGTATTTTACCGTGTGGAAGTACAACTTTTATGCCAAGCTCTGCCGCCGCAAGCTGACGCACGGTTTGTCTGGGGATTAACACAGATGTGACATCCATTTCGGATAGGTCAAATATGGCAGCTTCATTGGAATCCGCAATAATTCGTCTAACTTCGTTGGTAGACAAGTTAAACACCGCACGGCCATCTACAACGCGAGCAGTTATACCTGCTTTGTTGTTTATATGGTTTATGGGAATGGTTACGTGGTTGGTTGAAGACGAACCGGTTGGTTGATTGTTGTTCGCGTTGTTATTGTTGTTATTGGCATTGTTGTTATTATTGCCGTTGCCAACATTTTTTAAAGCATTGTAGCACTCATAATAGTCGCTTGGGTCACAAATGCTGCAACCTGCCATCCCACAGTCCACTATATTTTCAAGCACAAGGTTAAACTCATCCGCAAGCAGGCAATTGCCCATTTCTATAAAGATGTGCCACTCTGCCATATCGTCGGTACCACCAACATTTTTGCACCAAAGTAACCTGGAAATTACAACATCGCCATTACCGTCAATCTGCTCTATTCTATGGCGGATAGAGCCGCTGTTCTCCAGAAGGCGAACTACAATAA
>JGI20163J15578_10001021_pt1 | contig 11516 bp, 8 predicted proteins | sample TergutCu122P1_FD_15578 | JGI IMG/M metagenome (IMG submission 15578)
AAAAAGTGTCGTCTGTTTATCCAGTGTGAAAGTCATTACGGTATCTGTGAGTTCATCATTCCAATTTGAAAATCCCACGACACCTGTTCCCACATCGATAATTTCGGGCACTGTAATTTTGTATTGTCCTACAGGTAAAAGTGCAGTGTATCTGGTTTTCTGCTTTTCTCCATTAAGTGTGAACTGTAAAGGAAGGCTGCCTCCGCCTGAACGATCAACTGTAAGAGTATAATACCCGTTTGGTACGACTGCAAATGCAATACTAGCAAGGTTATTTACCTTAATGAAATGTTTTCCTTCATCAGACGCAGAGGTGTTAAATTCGACTCTAACAGTGGCGCCTGCTGCTACTTCAACACGTTTTGTTTCAACTATGGCATTATCAACAGTTAGCATTACTGCTATGCTACCTGTTTCTGTGGAAGTGTTTGTGGCGTTTACAGAGATTGTGGTTGGTTCATTAGGCCACACTTCAATTGGGTCTATTCTAAGGCCTGAGAGTACTATTTTGTTTAATCCTGGTGGTGCTTCTTCTAGTCGTATTGTTGTTTTTAGGTTTCCTATTTTTATGGTGTATTCTCCGGTTTTTGTTTCGAAGAATATGAATTCAACGGTTTCTGTGGTTTTTAAACCTGGTATTGTTATGTCTATTGTGTCTCTTATTTCTCCGTTTATTTCAAGGTTTACTGTTAGTTCTCCTTCGGTGTCTCCTGTGTTTGTTATGTCTACTGTGATTTGTATTGGTTGTCCTGCGTATGTTTCAAGGGGGTTTATTGTCAAGTTTGAGTAGACAAATGTTGCTGGGTTGCTGGTTCGTGGTATGACTCCTTGGTTTTGAAGATAAAAAAACGCGCCTATCATTGAACATACGATAATTAAGTCAATTATTAAAAACGCTTTCAATTTAACTAAAGCTGAACTAGCCGCCATGACTATCACTAGTTTAAAATGAAACACATTGAAAAACTTAAACCTTTAGACAATAGACAAAGTTATTTCATTGTACACGTTTTTTCTTTGGGAAATGTAAATTAATTTGTTAAAAATATCCCTTAATGATTTGGTATGAAAGTTGCAGTTGCTGGTAAAGGTGGCGTAGGTAAAACGTTGCTTGCTGGTGGTTTGGCTTATGGTTTTGCTGAGAGGAATTATAAAACGATAGCTATTGATGCTGATTCTTCTCCTAATTTGGCTTTAACTTTGGGTTTAACTGCGGAGGAAGCGCGTAGAATTAAACCGATTTCTGATAATAAAGAACTTATAGAATCAAAGACTGATTCTGGTTATACTGGTGTTTATAATTTAAATTTTAAAGTTGATGATATAGTGCGTGACTATGCGATTTCTACGCCTTTAGGTGCAAATTTAATTGTAATGGGTACCGTTCGTTCTATGGGTGCTGGGTGTATGTGTGCTCCTACAACAGTTATTCGCGCTTTATTGAGGTATCTTGTTGTTGAAACTAATGAGGCTGTAGTGTTGGATCTTGAGGCTGGTGTGGAACATATTGGGCGGGGTACTGCAAGACAAGTTGATGTGCTGTTGATTGTTGCTGATTCTAATTTTAAGTCTTTAGAAATTGCGAAAAATATTCATGATTTGGCGTCTGAAGCGGGAATGAAACGGCTTTATCTGGTTGGCAGTCGTGTTATGAATGATGAGCAGAAAGCAGTTATTCAGAGTTTTGCTGATAAAAATGGGTTACAAGTGTTGGATTTTATTCCTTTTGATGTTAAAATTACAGAGTCTGACATGATGGGCAAAACACCGTTGATAAACAAAGAGTTTGCTTCTGTAAAGACCATAGACAATATATGCGAGTTTTTACTTAAACAAACTGCTGAATCTGTTTGAGGAGAATTTTGAAATGAAAACTCTTGTTACAGTTGGTCGTGGTGGTACAGGAAAATCTAGTTTTACTACTTTAATGGCTAAAGCTTTCATTGAAGCTGGTAAATCCCCTATATTGCTTGTTGATGCTGATCCTGATCAGAATCTTGCTGAAATGGTTGGAATTGACTTAAAAGAAGCGGGTAAATCTACAATTGCAGATTTGGTTGTTAGCACATTTATCGAAGGTGGTGGCACTACAGTTGGTGTTCCTCCAGCGCAACGTATTGAAAGCCGTATTTGGGAAAGCGGTCTTTATGAAGGACAACATTTTGATTTTCTTGGTGTTGGAACAAAATGGATTGAAGGCTGCTATTGTATGCCTAATAATGCGCTTAAAGGTGCTTTAGAGAGTTTGACAAAACACTACGAGTACGTACTTATTGATTCTCCTGCGGGTTTGGAAAACTTGAATAGACGCATTACTTCTAAAGTAGATGACATTTTTGACATTTTAGATCACTCGAAAAAATCCCAAGACCATGTACGCCGAGCCGTTAAAATCATTCACGAAGTTGACATGCAATACAAAAATTTTTACATAATTGGTGGTTATAGATTTCCTGATGAACTTGGAAAGAAAGCAGAGGAAGCTTTAAAATTCAAATATTTGGGGAAAATACTGCAAGATTCCCTGTTGGATGATTACGTACTTAATGGCAAATCTCTAATTGATCTGCCAAAAGATAATAAAGCATATCTTTCAGTTAAAAACATGCTAAAAAGTCTTAATTATCTCTAAAAAAACTCTTTTTAATACTTCCGCTCTTTTTCTAGATGTTTTGTAGTGATAAGGCTATAGATGGGTGCTGTTTTATGGTGGTGTGATGTTTGAAAGAATTATAGCAGTTCCGTTTTTCATTAACTATATGTGTTTTAGAGTTTTACATTATTCCACACACAAATAATGTATAGACCAGCATTGTAAACATGCTTCTCATTGTTGAAAGACAGCAAATATAGTTAACGAAAAGTTATGATGCTATATGCTGGTAGTTGATTTGTTGTTTTATATGTATTGTGTATAGTTTTTGTTGTTATGTGTTGTGTGGATTGACAATTTTATTATAGTAATCATTTTAGTATAGTAATATTCCATTTTTTAACACTTTGGGCGTACCATACATTTTTATGAAAATAGCCCTAAACGTTTAAAATGGTGTAAACAGCAGTACCCTCTAAAACCTTTAGAGAGGTTAGAAATTGACCACCAAAAACGTTCACATTAAAATAGATGAAATGAAGACCAGTAGTGGTCTTGTTAAAAATCTCGAGTTATCCATTGGTAAAGTTATCAATGAAAATTACACTGAACCCATGGGTCCAACTCCGATGCCCTCCGTGACTGCCCTAAGAGAATGGGACTTAAAACTTCTCACTAAATACAAAACTTTTTCTATGCCTGACTGTGATTTATGCTGTCTTTGCACTTTCGGTAAATGTGACCTAACAGCTGGAAAACGCGGTGCCTGTGGATTAGACATAGCAACTCAAACAGCACGTATTGTAACAATTGCGTGTTCAATTGGTGCAGCATGTCACTCAGCACACTCACGCCATTTAGTTCATCACCTAATTGAAAAATACGGTCGCCGATATCCACTTGATGTTGGAGGATTAAACATCAAAGTTGAAGCACCCATCACACGACTTGTAACAGGCATTAAACCTGAAACACTCGGCGATTTAGACGATGTTTTAGCATATGTTGAAGAACAGATCACACAAATTCTTGCAACAACACACACAGGCCAAGAATCAACTCCAGAAGATTACTCCTCAAAATCGTTCCATGTAGGCATGTGTGACCATGTCGGTATGGAAGTAGGCGATATTGCACAGATCTCAGCTTTCAACTACCCAAAAGCTGACCCAGAGGCTCCACTTGTTAAACTCGGAATTGGTAGCGTTGACCGCACAAAACCAGTTATCATGTGTATTGGTCACAATGTTGTTCCGTCCATAGGTATTATTGACTATGCCAAGGCACGGAAAGTGGATGAAGCCATCGAAATAGTTGGTTTATGTTGTACAGCTCATGATATAACGCGATATTACAACCGTGGTAGAATAGTTGGCCCAATCAGCTGGGAACTTAAATTTATTCGCGCAGGATTAGCTGATGTAGTAGTACTTGATGAACAATGCGTCAGAACAGATGTCGCTGTAGAAGCCGCAAAAGTTAATGCCCCTGTAATTGCAGCTTCAGAAAAAGTTTGTTCTGGCTTCAAAAATCGCACCAATGACTCAACAGACGCAATTGTTGATGACCTTATTAGCGGCAAAGTTCCAGGTGTACTAATCCTTGACCCTGATAAAGTTGGTGAAGTAGCCGTTCGCGTTGCAATGAAAGTCGCTCCAGTTCGCAAACGTAAAAATGTTCTCCCATCCGTGGAAGAAGTTGTTGCATCTGCAAAAACTTGCACACAATGTAAGCAATGTCAACGTAACTGCCCACAAGATTATGCAGTTCCAGCAGCAATGAAAGTTGCAGCTACAGGCGATTTATCAAAACTAACTGACCTCTATGAATTATGTATCGGCTGTGGAAGATGTGAACAAGTATGTCCACAAAAAATTATGATACACAGCCTCATAGTTAAAGCAGGCGAAAAATCAATGTATTGTGAAGACAATCTGTGCCGAAGTGGCAGAGGTGCAGTATCAGATGTTGAAATCCGTAGCGTTGGCGGCCCAATTGTTCTAGGAGAAATTCCTGGAATTTTAGCAATGGTTGGTTGTAGCAATTATCCAAAAGGCGGCAAGGATGTTTACGACATTGCAAGAGAATTCGCTAGCAGAAGGTACATAGTTGTATTATCCGGATGTGCTGCAATGGCTGCAGGCAGTTACCGCAACAATGACGGTCAAACAATTTATGAAGAATTTCCAGGCGGCTTCGAAGCTGGTGGAGTTCTTAATGTCGGCTCATGCGTTGCAAACAGCCACGTTGCAGGTGCAGCAATCAAAGTAGCAAACATTTTCGCAAAACGCAACCTACGAGGAAACTATGAAGAAATCGCAGACTATATTCACAACCGATTAGGCGCAGTCGGCTTAGCCTGGGGTGCCTATTCACAAAAAGCAGCTGCGATTGCTGCAGGATTCTGGCGTTTAGGTGTACCAGTACTAGTTGGCCCACACGGAAGCAAATACCGCAACGTGTTATTAGGCAGAAAAGACAAACCAGAAAACTGGAATGTTATCGACGCACGTACAGGCGATATTGTAAATGGCGGTCCAGCCCCAGAAAACCTCTTCAACGTAATAGAAACTAAAGAGGAATGTATTGTCCAAATAGCAAAACTCGTCATGAGACCCAACGATACCTGGAAAGGCCGCGCAGGAAAACTCAGCCATTACATCGACTTACACAAACGCTACATGGGCGTAATGCCAGATGACATACATCTCTTCATACGAACACCTGCAGATATACCAATTACAATGAAAGATGAAATCCAGAAAATCCTTGAAGCAAACAACTGGAAAGAAACAATAATTCCGGACCCCACATTACTTCCAAGAATGGTCCGAAAAATGAAGGAGTAAATTGGAGGAAAAAAACATGTCTTGTGAACCATGGCAATGTGCAGAAATAGCTGCAACTAAAAAAGCAAACCCAATACAAAAACCCGAAATCGCAGTAGCAATGATCAAAAGAGCCTCCCGCCCAATTATTATCGCGGGAAGCAACCTAACTGAGAGATTCATGGACGGTCGCCCAGCAATCGACTTTATAATCGACCTTGCAAAAGCGAGCAAAGTCCCAGTAATCGCAACTGCCCATATGGTGGGAGAATTCGTAAAACGCGGATACCAACCAGCAGCATTTATGAATGCACTGAATATCACTCAACGCGTTGAAGATCCAACATGGATGGGATTTGACGGCAAAGGCCACCCAGACCTTGTAATTATGGTAGGTATGCCTTACTACCTACAAGCATTACTTCTCTCAAACCTAAAACACTTTACACCAACAATGAAAACTATGACTCTTGACAACATGTATCATGCACACGCAAGCTGGTCTTTCCCAAACACCAGTTTTGAAGAGTGGGCAACTAACCTTAAAATAATGACCACCACATTTGGAGGAAACTAAAAAAATGTCAATGTTTAAAGATATACCCGTAGAAGTTGGAGTAATATACGAAGGCGAACGTATCCGACGAAATGACATGCAAATTGAACTCGGCGGTCCAACTATCGACAAAAAATTTGAAATAGCAAAAGTCAAACCAATGGACCAAATAGAAGATGGCAAAATCTTCGTTGCAGGTCCAGACATAAAAGACCTAAAAGAAGGCGGCGTATACCCCTTAGGCATTCTAATTGAAGCCGCAGGCAAACAACTCGACGCTGGACTTGAAGGTGTTATCGAAAGACGACTACACGGCTATCTAAATTACATCGAAGGATTTATGCACTTAAACCAAAGATATGACATCTGGATGCGACTTGGCAAAAAATCATTCCAAAAAGGCCTAAACAGCTTTGAAGTAATAGGAAAAGTCCTCTACCGCCTATTCAAAAACGAATTATCCATAATCGAAAAACTACAAATCACATTCATAACAGACCCCGCAAAAATCGATGAACACTACCCACAAGCACTCGCCTCATACGAAGCACGTGACGCAAAAGCACGCGGTCTAAAAGACAGCGAAGTAGACACATTCTACGGTTGCGTCCTCTGCCAATCATTCGCACCAAGCCACGTCTGTGTTATCACACCACAAAGATATAGCAACTGTGGCGCTATCAGCTGGTTTGACGGCAAAGCATCCGCAAGCATTGATCCAAAAGGCCCAATTTTCGCAGTTCCAAGAGGCGAATTGCTTAATGAAGAAAAAGGCGAATTTAGCGGAATCAATGAAACAGCAAGAAAACGCAGTATGGGTGAAGTAACAAAAGTCTGGTTATACACAGCATTTGACTATCCACACACATCCTGTGGCTGCTTTGAAGCAGTAACTTTCTATATACCCGAAGTTGACGGCTTTGGAATAGTCCAAAGAAACTTTAAAGGCACAACAGTTAACGGCCTACCCTTTAGCACCTTAGCCGACTCAACAGCAGGCGGACGCCAAATCGATGGCTTCCACGGTATGTCTCTTGAATACATGCGAAGCAGCAAATTCTTCGCAGCAGACGGCGGATGGAACCGAGTCGTTTGGGTACCCAAAGAAGTCAAAGAAAAAGTCAAAGACTTCATTCCAAACGATATAATTGACAAAATCGCCACAGAAGAACAAGCAAAGAGCATTGACGAACTAAAAGCGTTCCTTAAAGAAAAGAACCACCCAATAGTTGCAAAATGGGTCACAGAAGAAACACCCGCAACAGCAACAGCAACAACAGAAGACGAAAGCATGCCAGTCATGACGGCCTCAACTCTGCCAATATCTGCAGGCGGATTTAGAATTATCCTAACAGACGCTAAAATCTATGCCTCAAAAGTTGTAATCAAGAAAGACGAGACAAAAACAGAAAAACGGTGAGAACTCTTGGCAACTAAAAAAGATGATAAAGACACTGGAATAGATGTAAACGAGTTACTGGAACTTCTCATGAAATTCCAGAACCTTGAATTACACGACTTCCAGTTGGAAACTAAAAATTTAGAGCTAAGAGTTGCCGGTGGCGTTGCAAGCATTCCGGGACTTAAACTCCCAAACGCAATTCCAACAAAACCCGCCGCTTTACTACAACAAAACTTCACTTTACCAATTGAAAAATATTCAAGCAGCATAACTGAAGTAAAACTTGGCGCAACAAAAAGCGAAGGCGGCACACGAGGAAGAAGCTTAACCCTAGGAGGCGAAAAATCTCCCGCATTCTACACTTTTGAAAGTCCAGTAATCCATAAACCCGTTGTCACCTTAGACGTTTTCGACATGGAAGTCCCCCTGTCAAAAGCAGTAAAAATGCACGTAAAAGAAGTCATGGGTGATCCAGCAGCTTGGGCAAAACTCGCCGTCGAAAAATTCGGCGCAGACATGGTCACAATACACCTAATCAGCATTGACCCCTTACTCAAAGATGCCTCAGCAAAATCAACCCTAAAAACAATTGAAAACGTCATGCAAGCAGTCGACGTACCACTTGTAATAGGTGGCTGCGGTGACCCAGAAAAAGACACAGCACTATTCGAAGAAGTATCCCAAGCATTCCCAGGAGAAAGATTCCTTCTTAGCTCATTTACACGCGACATGAACATCGAAAACATTGCAAAACTTGCAAAGAAAAACAATCACGCCGTTTTAGCCTTCACACCAATGGACCTAAACATGGCAAGAGAACTCAACCGCAAACTCTATGACTACCTCGACAGAGAAGACATAGTCATGGACTTATCCACAGCCGCATTAGGCTACGGTTTAGACTACGCATTCACAAACATGGAACGCGCAAGACTATCCGGCCTATTAGGAGATGCTGAACTCGCACACCCCATGTCCTCTGGAACAACCAACGCTTGGGCCGCACGCGAAGCTTGGCTGAAAATGGAAGACAAATGGGAACCACGCGAACTAAGAGGACCACTGTGGGAAGTAACCACCGCACTAACACTGCTACTTACAGGTGTAGACATATTCATGATGATACACCCAGCCGCAGTTAAAACCCTAAAAGACGTCATCAATAACTTGTCCAGCGGCAAAAAAGCTGACCCCAGCAAATACTTAGACTGGGTTTCAGCCAAAATTTAAACTGGAGGAAAAAGAGTATGAGTCAAAAAGCTCCAAAGAAAGAATTAAGCCCCATAGACATTTACAAGCTGCTCCCAAAAACAAACTGCAAAGAATGCAACCAAGAAAACTGTATGGCATTTGCAACTAAACTCGTTGCACGGGAAGTAAATGTTGACCAATGCAAACCCTTACAGAAACCAGAACACGCAAAAAGCTTTAACACATTACACGAACTGCTCAAACCTCCAGTGAAAGAAGTCATAATCGGAGTCGGTGACAAAGCCTGCCGCATCGGCGGAAAACTTGTCATGTACCGACATGAATTTACATACTTCAACCCAACAGCAGTTGCAATTGATGTAACCGATGAAATGACTGAAACAGAAATAATCAACCGCATAAAAAGCACAGAAAGCTTTAGCTACGAATACATAGGTGACACACTAAAACTTGACCTGATTGCAGTTCGATCAACATCTGGCGATGCTGACAAATTCAAAAACTGTGTCAAAAAAGTTTCAGAAACAACCAATTTACCACTAATACTATGCGCCTTAAACGCTTCAGTTCTTGAAGCAGGTGTAATGGTCATTCCAAAAGCACGACCGCTACTCTATGCTGCAACACTAACAAACTGGAAAGACATGGCAGAATTAGCTCTAATGTATAACTGCCCACTTGTCGCTTCTGCACCAAACGACCTAAACGGTCTTGTAACACTTGCAAAAACACTGCAAGCATATGGCGTTCAAGACATAGTACTTGACCCCGGAACCTTCTTCAACGAAGGCTTAGCTGATACACTAAACAATTTCACAATGCTTAGACGAGCCGCAACAAAAGCAGGCGACGAATTAGCCGGCTTACCACTACTTGGCTTACCATTAGCCATATGGGCAAACAAAGGCGACTTAGCTGACGACTTAATCAAATGGCGCGAAGCCTACGTAGCAGGTATGCTCATCACAAGATTCACAGACATAATAATACTGCACAGCACAGAAGGATGGGTACAACTACCAAACATAGTCCTCCGCCAAAACATCTACACAGACCCACGCAAACCAGTCGCAGTCGCAGCAGGACTAAAAGAACTTGGCACACCAAATGCAGACTCGCCAGTATTCTTCACATCAAACTTTGCATTAACCTACTACACAGTCGTAGCAGACCTTGAAAGCAGCAAAACCAACGCGTATCTAATTATTGTTGACGCAGAAGGCAGCGCAATTGACAGCGGTGTCGCAGGACGCAAACTAACAGCAGAAAAAGTCGCCGACGCAATCAAAGCAACCGGCATAGAAAACAAAGTAAAACACCGCAAAATCATCATACCAGGCAAAGCCTCACGCATCAGCGGCGAAATAGAAGAACTTAGCAACTGGAAAGTACTAGTCGGGCCACGCGACAGCAGTGAGATAGCAAAATACCTCACTGAAAAATGGCAACCATAAGCCATCTTTTTCTTTTTATTTTTCATTTATCAACCAAAGTTTTGAAACAATCTTTTTTGGTAACTATTCAGTCGTATAAAGTTTTTTGAAATAGTGAGGTTACTGTTCCGTTTGTGATTCCTGAGATAGTAGCATAAACTGACTTTTTCTGTTTAATAGATGTCCCAACAATAGATGCAATCCTGCCAAAATTTTTAGCACCCAAAACAGAACGAAAACCACCTGACACCTTCTGCTTCACCTTAACAAACCGAATATCCCTCTCAGCCAAATTATTATCAAACGGCACCCTAAAATCAAAAGCAAACCGCAAAACCTCATTCGGATACGTTATAAACCTGTCCAACAAACAACGTGCCTTCGAACGCCTCCGTACACCCCTAACCAAAGGATTCTCAACCAACCCCAATTCCAAAATACGCAAATACTCACTCCAAAACACTCCAACATAACACAGCGGTAACACCTCCAAACCAGACCGCTTACAACGCTCAACCACACCCTTCACCCGACGCAAAAAACCCAACATCCAAACCGCCCAACCCTGACCAGTATTCTCATTTACTCCCTCAAGCTCACGTAATAAATGCGCATTACACAACGCATGAAAACAACGCCCATACGTAAAATATGCCTGCCAACAATCATGAACAGCCACACCCAAAAACCTCGACAACACACCATTATCATCAATACCAATCTGACCACGTTTAGGATGAACCGTAATATACGTCGCTTCTTCACTTGAGGCTGTATGCACCCAATGATTTTTTGCATCCACTCTACCACTGGTTTCATCAAAATGCAAAACCGCTGCATCTTGCAACCTAAGTGGGATTTCTTGTGTTATTGGTTCTGCTTTTTCTGCAAACTCTACTACATGATTAGCTATGGTTCCTGTGGAGAGGGGTATATCAAATATGTCGTTTAGAATTTTTTGTGTTTTATCATAGCTTACCATAGCATAGTGGGTAAATAGTACAGAAATGGCTTTTACGCCCTCACCATATTGGATACGTGAAGTTAAATCCGGTGGAAACGTGGCATGGTTGGTTGTTTGGCAGTTTGGGCATGTTATGGTTATTTGGTTATGACGTGTGAGTTGGGTTTGTATTTGTATATCGATTTTGTATCGAACATCGTTAAGGGTGCCATTTAGTGTTGTGAGGTCTGTTTGGCAGTGTTTACAGTGGTCTGGTTTGTGTTGTATTGTTTTGTCAGGTTCTCTTTGGATTTTTAGTCCGTGTCCTTTGTGTCTTGGTTGTGCACCGGGTTTTTTGCCTGTTTTTTGGCGTGTGTGTTGGGGTTTTTTCCATATGTCTGTTGATGGTGGTTTTGAGCTGTTTTGGCTGTTGATGTTTAGACGAGCTTCTAATATTACAGTTGTAAATGTTTTTTAGTTAGTGTGTCTTGTTATGCATCAGTAGGAACTTTGGTTGTTGATGTTTGATGATGTTGAATTGTGAGTTAG
>JGI20163J15578_10001022_pt1 | contig 11515 bp, 20 predicted proteins | sample TergutCu122P1_FD_15578 | JGI IMG/M metagenome (IMG submission 15578)
CCATATCAACGTGCTGTAAATGAAGCAAGAGCAAAAAAAAATTGGTAGAGAGTTTGACGAGATAAAAGCTGGATTGCCACTTATAAATTTTAGAGATAATCAATATTGGATCGTGGACGGGTTACACAGAATTGCTGGCATGAAATACGCAAAAATTGATAAGCATATATGTATGATTATCAACGTGCCATATGAAGAAGAAATAAAATATTTTTACGAACAAAAAACAAAACCACCTACTGCTATGGATATATTCAAAGCTAAGATCATAGCTAACGAACCCGAAACCTTGAAACTATATGAAGCTATATCTGCAGCTGGATTTAATATTGGTATGGGGGGGGAAATAGTACTAGCACTACCATATCTGCAATAACTGCACTACAAAAAATAGCCACAATTTATTCGATATCTATAGTAACTGCTGTATTACGTGCTATAGCAATAATATGGCCAAATGATCGTTCTGCTAAGCGTGGTGAAATGCTTTTGGCTATGGCAAAATTTATTAAACTATGCAAGGATCAAGACAAATATGATATATCAATAATAGCTAAGAAGCTTTCATCCTTGCCTGCATTAACTATATTACAAAAAGCTTCTGCGCGTGTGATTAACACAAATCAACAATCGGATGAAATTTGTTCGTTATTGATTGAGCTTTACAATAACGGCAAATCACACAATAGTCGCCATAGGCTGATAGCCGCCTCATAACAGACAACATAATAATATACCAACAGGAGGCATAGATATGTATTCGATAAATGAAGTTGTTGAAATATTAGGAATATCAATGTCCACTATAAGAGCACACATGCGAAGAGGCTTATTAACTGGGGCTAAAAAATCTGGTGTCTGGTTTTTTACTGATGACGATATAAAAAACTATCGCATAAACAAATTTGAGTATGAACATAATAAAAAAGAGTATTGTAATGAAGCATCTAAAGAAGGTTTAAAAGAAAAGATGTCTAAATCTGCGAACATGACCGATGAGGATTTTTACGAAGCTCTATACATCCTTGTCTTTGGTGAAGATGAAGACGAAATCCACATAGACAATGTCAAAAATATGTTTGAAAGCCTTACAGATAGGGAGCAACTTATCCTTACGCTTAGGGTTAAGAATGGGCTTAATTTAAGAGAAACAGCAGAATATATGTGTCTATCGAGCCAACGCACAGGTCAAATAGAGGCCAAAGCATTAAGAAAACTTCGTGGCAGACGCAAAAAGCATATTTTGACGTTACAAGATGCATTAAAGGAAATCGAAAGGTTAAAAATAAAGAATGATGAAATGGAAGTTAGGCTTATGGAATCACGCCAAACATTGCAAAATATTGGTGTCAATGTAGAAATCCCATCGCTAGATTGCCTCGATATGAGGATTGAGGATGTTTTTGACGACATATCTATAAGAACATACAATTGTTTATGTCGAGCAGGTAAGTACAAGATTAAAGATATATTGTTACTAGAAGCTGATGGTCTAATGAATGTTCGTAATTTAGGCCGCAAGTCTTGTGAAGAAATTGTAAGTAAAATGCGCAAGGTTGGCTTCCATGAATGGGCAGACAAAATAGAGCATGGCAAAGAGACCTCCTCATGACAGGCGGTTTTCTTTTACTTTCTCCCGTATCCCTTTTATAATCGTCCCGACAGTACGCTCACTAACAATAGGCTCTAACCGCTCCGCAATTTCAAGCCTAGTCAAACCCTCACGCCAACGCAAGCGTATAACTTCGCGTTCTCGTTGGGTAAATATAGTATTATTTAGCATTTCAGAAACTTGCGCCGAACTAAACTCCCCAATTTTCCGCGCTCCGCGCTGCGTACTATGCCACATCATCTAAAAGCCTTTTCAATTCATCAATAAACAGCTTATGATACATTTCCGGCACAGCGTCATGGTAAACGTCGTAGCCGTGTTTTATGGCTTCGCATAGGGCTTCTTTTTCGGCAGGATCTAGCTCTTGCAACAGATTAACGGCTTTTTCGTGTATGTCCAGCATATAATCACCTCATCTCATGCTAACATATTTCGCAAGATTTGTTGTAGTCGTTTTGTTGCATGTGCTTGGTTTGTGGCAAAAAAATAAAGCCCTCTAGGGGCTTTTATTATCATCTTTTATTTGTCATGCATCTTATTTATCACTTAAGCAATATTTTAATATCAATTCCGGTCTACTCAGCCCCTCTTGCGCGGCTTTTTTATCCAGAATCGCCGCTTCTGATTTTGACAGCACTACTCGCCATTGCACATTACGTTTTTCAGTTTGCCCCGTCTGGGTTAGAGCGGCGCGGCATGCACCTTTTTGACGTTTGGTCATTTACTTACCATTTCTTTCAATTCCTCAATCAACGCCTCGGCAATAACTAAAGCTTGTGGCAACAAGTATGAATCAACTTCGTCTCTTTCTGCTTTGTTTTCACACTCAATAGCTTTTTCATACTCATTTCTGATCTGTTTTAAAACATTATCAATACGCTCAATATTAATCATTTCAACTCTCTTCCTTGCCGGGATTAGCTGTCCGGCTTAACATTCATCTTGTCGCCCAGCATTCTTCTGATATATAATATTTCGACCAGCAAAATGCATCTGCTAATATCGATCCTAGCATTACACTTTAAGCCCTAATCCAAACCTGCCTAAATCAATTTCAGAATCTATGCGTCCTTCGCGGTCGGAACCAAGGAGCATAGCGTTCTCCAGTGCCCCATATGTCATTCCATGTCCATTGTCAAGAAACACGACAAATGAAGTATCGTTCGCAACTTCTGTAATAACATCAATTCTTGTAGCTTGTGCGGAAATGCTGTTGTCGATAATATCAGCGACAGCAGTAGAAAAATTATAGCCAATTGCGCGAATACCGGTAATAAGGGTTTTGGCTGGCGGTTCTTTAACGATTATTCTGCTCATACGCTTAGACCTCGCCTTTTAATCGTTTGCTGATTCCATATCGGCCAGCAAACATTTCTCGGAAAATCTCTGTTAATACATTCACAACGATAGAGTTGCCGATTAGTCTGTTCATTCGCCGGTAACTGAAATCTAAATGAATCGTCCGTTCATACTCTTCTTCTGTAAATCCCATAAAGAGGAAAGCCTCACGAATAGTTAACCGTCTGAATGTTTCGCCTAACGCACCTGTATATTCGAAAAGAGCTGCAGTGTTAGTCCTATCCATGTTGCAGGTAATTGTTCGGATAATAGTATCCGAATTTGCAAGTTTCCCGTTTTTTTGCCACATAACCTGTCTCGACGGGGTTGCATTGAGTTGTGCAATGTTGGCTTCATTACGCAAGACTTCACGGCTATCGTAATCCAATCTCAGAAATTGCGTTGCATCAAATTCCCTTTTCTTTTTAGCACTAACGATTGTTTCAGAAACAGGTAGCGGGTGATTGCCAAGTTTGCTAATAATAAATACTCTCTCTCTTTCTTGAGGAATACCAAAGTCAAGCGCATTTAGAATCATGTGCTGGTCATTCTGATAACCCTTCTCTTCTAAAACGCTTAAAAATTTTTTTAAATCTGACATGAACCGTTCACTGCGAATGGTTTTTACATTCTCCATAAGCAGATATCGCGGTAGCTTATCAAGAACTTTAAGCTCCTCCAAAATCCGTTCTATTTCCCATAACAACGATGAGCGTGTACCAGAACCTTTGGACATTCCTCCACCGTTACCTCCTGTCGAAAGGTCTTGACATGGAAAACTATATATTAAAATGTCGCATTTCGGCATATTTTCGCCTGTTAATTGTGAAATAGAACCGTAATTCTTACTCCTCTTATTTGCGATATACAGCTTTTCAATTATTTTCGGTTCAATTAATTTAAGATTTGTTTTTTTTATCGAATCACGGCTAAATTCAAATTTTGACAAATATTTTAGTTGGTCTTCGTAAGAGGGAATCCCGTCATATGGTTTACCCACATTATGTATCGCATCATAACAGATAACAGCATCGACCAACCATTCACATATGCCAACTACCTCAAAATTTGCATTAAGGCGTTTAAAAGCTGTAGCCTGTGCGCCGATTCCTGCGAAAGCCTCAAAAACACGCAAGGGACGCAATTTCTTTTCATTTGCCATTCGGGACACCTCCCTTCGCCGACTTGGGGCTGTCGTGCTGCGTGATTCGCTGCTTTAGCCTTTAAATCCTATTGTTTTGGCAAGTATTTCAAGACGCTTCAACTGATTTGAATGTTCAAATATTTTATTTAAATTTTCATTTCGGTCGTCGCTTGATTTTAACATTGCCTTCATCTTGATTGCATAATCTTTGTATTTTTGGATTTGCGAATGGCTTTCGTCAATCCCTTTTTGGGTTGCTATTTCTATGATTTCAGCTATTGTTCCGTCTATTTTATCCTGTAATTTTGTCTGCATGTTTTTTATTCCTTTCTTAAATTCCATCCAAGCCCGTTTCATAGCTTCGCCGATATACTGGAAACTTTTGCCGCCAAGCTTTGTGGCTGCGGCTTTTGCGATTTCCCATGCCCTAATCATTATTTGCTTTTTCATCTTCATTACTTCCTGTTTTGTGTGCCGTTCTATTTATATATATGATACCACAGGTATGATACAATGTCAAGTGTTTTTAAATAAAATATTCCACAAATTTAACAGACGATTTTTAGTTACTATGTACGATTCCCAACCAGGCCATGACAGAAAATAAAACCCTGTCATGCCCTGGTATAAATTTATTTTTGAAAAAACTTCTTAAAAACATCATGCCCATAATGCTTATATGTCATATTTACGACTTCACTAACCGTATACATTTCCTTAACTTCGGGCAACTTAGAAACAAAATCCTCTATACCTTGCGAACATGCCCCTGTAATAATGCGGTACATGGCTACCATTTCTTGATACTTCAAGACGGAATCCATGTTATAGATTTCATATTGCTCTGTGCCTCTATTTTTAGCTTTTTTAAAAAACAAATCCGCTATGCCTTGCTTTAAATTTTTGCAATGCGCATAGTTCTCACCGTCAAAAACAACATCTTTGCCTTTGATTTTTCCTATATACCATGTGTATTCGCCAACAATTTTAATACGTGCTACATGACGTAAAATACCGTCAGCATAAATATATTGTTTTTCGGAATTATAGCCAACAATAAATCTTTTAAAATTGCTCTGTAGACCGTCAAGCCACAAAGACCCGCCGACTGTAGGATTAAAGCCCTCTGGTATGCTCTGTAGACCGTCAAGCCACAAANNCCCGCCGACTGTAGGATTAAAGCCCTCTGGTATGCTCTGTAGACCGNNAAGCCNCAAATCCCCGCCGACTGTAGGATTAAAGCCCTCTGGTATGCTCTGTAGACCGTCAAGCCACAAATCCCCGCCAAAAACAATCATATTATTTTTTATAATTACTTTTTTACTGTTTTCTTCTAAAATACATAACAAAGATCTTCGTGCAACAGGCACAATATTTTCAAGCTCCCAATGTTGAACTGTTTTTAGTGAAACCCCCAAAAATAACGCTAATTGTTTTTGTGTTGCACCAATTTTAGATCTTATTTCTTTACATGTCATGTTGAGCACTCCTTATTAGTAGTATGTTAGTAGTATAAATCATAATTCTGATTATGTCAATAGTTTTTTTATATTTTAGCTAAAAACACAACAAAAAAAGCCCCGCTCAAGGCGGGGCGGCGGATTATCCTAAATCACTTTCATTTATGCCAACATCATTGATGCGCGAATCCCACAGATAAGATTGCTCATATTGTTCCATTCGATCACGACCGGTTTCACGGTGTCTATTTGTGACGCGATGCACAAGATATTTTTGTCCGTGATTATGCGTAGTCATCATTACAATATCTTCGACTTTTAAACCTTCATGCAACACACCCTCCAATCTAACCGTCATTTTTTGCTCTGGTTCATCTAGTTCTGGCTGGTTCTCTTCCTTTTCGATAAATTCAATGTGAAATTTTACATCACCTTTAATGGTTGCCATTGCGTCAATGGTGTCAATCAATTCAGACTTACTCATGTTTGATATTTCTACAGTCTTGCTAAGTCCATCCACTTTTATCTTTTGGGAACTGCCTTCTGTTTCAAGAGTTCCCTTGCCCTCTATAGTGGGGTCGCCACTGTCGAACGGCCCTTGCCCAGAAACAGACCCTGCTGCGTTAAACCTGCCCTCTATACTCGCGTCTTGAGCAGTCATATCACCCTCAATAGCAAGTTTATAATGCTCGTCGTAGTTTTTTTCTTCTTCTATTTCACCAGAAATTGACATGTTGTAACTTTCGGCGTTTTTGCTGAGGTTAAATAACAGCATGTTTATGTTGTTGACTATATCATTAGCATTTCCTTGAAATTGTACTTCTTCTGGTTCACCGTAGATACGGTGAATAGACATGCGTACTTTTTTTACGATTACGTTATCCGTCAAATAGACGGATTCAGAATCTAAAATTATGTTGTCATGTTCAACCAGTTTGATTTCCAAAGGATTGACCGATTTCACTTCGCCAAATAGCAACTTGCTTTCAGCGGCTGTAGCTTGACCTTTTGCTATATTATAAATGCTGTCACAAATTTTTGCATAATCTTTTACCATTGTTACACCTCACCAACTACAGGAACTACGACCGAAATTTCTAAATCCATTACATGATCATTAGCCGAAAAAACATGTGTAACTGTTTCCGCAAAAAGCATATGATCTATTTGTTTCCTGTTAATCCGCACTTGTATTCCCGCCCCGGCTTGCATATTTGGGTCTGCTATACCCACGGCTGTAATACGTGCGTTTCTTACAGGGCGGTTTTTGGCTTCCAACACTAATTCTAAGTATGTTTCGATTTCTTCATCAAGAATATGGTCTTGAATTTCTATGATGTGTTGCCGCCACCCCCAACGATCAATTGTACCGGTATCGGTATCCCACCATGTATCAACGTAACCCGTATCATCATTGAAACGTACACCTTTGATTACATTATAAGTATCCGTATTAATATTCGCTGTATATGCATACGAAGTTGTAAAACTCCCATCACCTAAAACATAAGGCGTTTGAAGTGCTTTCATTTCGCGGAACTCCAACACTCCCATGTTATCACGTATCATAAAAAGCTCGTCGGCGGTCTGACTGTGCGTAGCCACTAGCGAATCATCAATCATGTTGAACAACGATTCACCCATGTAATATTCACGGTCAAGTGGAATGCTTGCCGCTTCACGCACAACGCCTTGCAATCCTCTATGCGAATATTTATCCATAAGATATTGAAAAAAATCAGAAGCCGTCATTCCATGTTCACGTTTAGCGTTTTCCACCATTGATAACAGCCATAAGGAGTTATACGCTTTCACTCTCCATACATAGCCTTGTTCGCCGTTGTTGATAAGTTCAACTTCTTCTATTCTGCCGTGGAAATAGCCCTCACCATTGACGAAAAAATTTATAAAACTGCCCTCGTGTATGACGGTATCGGTAAGGTGTATGCCCTCTTTAATCGTTACCTCTAGCACTCCTGACTGGCTCGAATGGCGATAAGTAGTCCATACCGCATTTTCAAAAGATTTAGATACGTCGATAATATCACCAGTAGTTGTGTTTGTTATTACGATGGAGTATCTATATTTAATATGATCAAGCAGGGATGGAATTGCCATAATATCACCTCATTAAAAGAACCGCCTGTTGGCGGTTACAATTCATTTAATCTTGCAAAATTTCCATGGTATTTTAATGCGGATTTATTGTAGGCTATAGCGGCTTCTTTTTTGTCATCAAACATTCCTATGGCAATATAACTACCATCAATTACTATTGCCGCCCTCCATTTTTTTGAAATTTTATCCCATGAAACGCCTTTATATCCACTTGTATTCGTTTTATTTAATCCTCTATTTCTGTGATTTTCGGATTGCGTACATAATCGCAAATTAGATTTTCTATTATCTCTTTTATTTAAATTTTTGTGATCGACTTGCATGTCAAACGGTGTGCTCATTATAGCTCTGTGTAACAATATTTTTCCTTCTTTTCGGCTTGTTCTTTCGACATATCCATCTTTGTTATCATTCCATAAAAAACCACCTAATATATGCATATCCTCTTCGTCAATAATGAACGGACTTGATGTTTTAAGATTAGGATTTAATACTTCCAAATAATTGTTTATTTTTCTAATATTCATTGGCAAACGTATAAATCCCTTTAAAAATACATCATATCGTTTGCTTTTTACAATCTCTCCGCATTCAAATTTAACATCTATGTCGAATGTATTTCTATATTCAATTATTTCTGCAATTTTACCGTTGTTCATTTGTCTTTTTTCGCCGATTCTACTAAACAGAATATGTTCCTTGGATGAATGAGAAATATGGCCTTTTTTGAAATTATCATAAGTACATTTTTCTGCAATCTCACCATCATCAAACATCACATCAATCTCAAGTGCGCCACCATATCTTATTATTGTCGCTTCCTTGCAACACTTCATTATTCTTTTTTCGCCAGTTCTATCAATAAATTTTCCCATAAAAAACAACCTCCTACCCTAATATCATTCAGGAAAAGCGCGGCGGGTTAGACCGCGCTACGGTCTGCGCAGACCGCCTAAATGTGTAATCATTATAGCACATTCATAGCGTTGTGTCAATAAAAAACCGCCTTAAGGCGGTTTAATTTGCAGCGGCTTAATCCTACAGCATTACAATCAATATCACTAATCCTATTCCTACAATAAAAACGCCCCATGCCCACGCTTCGCTCTCGCGGCACTTATTTTCCAGCCATTTCATAGTCCAAACCCTCCCATTCTGAATAATTACTCACGCAATAAACCTCACTTGTCGTATGATGCAAAATCGTGAAAATTTCGTTCATAGCTTCTTCTAGTGTATCGAAAGTGCCTAGGCTGTCTTCATGTCCCCATACATGGAGATTATAGCCGAATAATACGCCTTGGTAGAATTTAGGGACAATCGTAAGTTGCTCGTCATGGTAGACGATTGCGCCGTCTTTATCTTGATTCCATATTATCATAAAATCACCTCCTGCTTTATTATATGCAAGAGGTTAAAAAAAATACCTTGTACGAAATAAAAATTTCGTTTGACAAGATGTTTAATATCTTATATTAGACCATCAATGACAGTCTTTTTTTTACCAAGATTCTGGTATTTGAAACATTTGCCCGGGAAAAATTAAATTCCCGCCACGCGACGGATCAGCTCTTTCCCATATTACGGATTGATTTAATTCATAAAGCTCTCTCCAGCGCGTGCCGTCTCCTGTCATGCGCTGTGTTATAGCCCACAAGCTATCACCGCGAACCACTGTATATGTCCTCGGTGTTGGTGGACTAGTATCAGGACGCGGCAGCAATGGCGGCGTCGGTTCTTCGCCTACTGCCGGAGGCTCTAAGATTTCAACATTTTCATCAATGTACTCGTAGAATGTTATCGTGTAAGGTATATTATCCTCTTGACCATGTTCAACACTCCATGATTCTGTATCGATTAAAACTTCCATATCAGTATCATAATTTGGATTATCCGATTCAATGGTGATATGTCCGGGTAGTGCCGCCTTTCGCCAATTTTCGAGCCATTGGATGTATTCTATGGGTGTTAAGCCATCCTCGATATACCGTTCAATTAACCATTTATGCAGTATAGAACCACTTAGGCGTACAACACGTGGCGGTTTGTGTGAAGGATGGTACCTTACACCCTTGCCGACAATATTGTGAACGTTCGGAGGCATAGCTATCTCGAAATTTATTGCATCCATGAATTCTGGAATGATTACTGTTTCGCCGTCTGAGTTAGTTAAATGAATAAAACATGTGCGTTCCACACGTTACACCTCCAAAAAAAGCCGCCCTAGTTGGGTGGCTCTTGATTTTCTTTTATGGCCTTGCGGATGAAGTCTACTAGCGTTATTTTATGTCTTGCTAAGATTTGCTCTAGCTGTTCGGCTTCATCATTGAGTAGCCGGAAGTGATATTGGCGAGAGTATTCATTGCGGCGGTAATGGGTTACTGGCATTACTCAGCCCCCTGTCTACATTCATCATGAATACTTTCAATCACCGTTTTATACGCTTCAATTTGACATTTAGCATAGTCAAGCGTATTCATTATTAGCTTGATTTCTTTTTTAGAACAACGACGTTTTTCTAGTATTTTCTTAATATCTTCAATGTTAGAATCTTCCAACATATTCTTCTTTTCTACCGTTTTTCTGATCATTTCAACATCTCCTTATATTCGTTTAATCCGTTGTTAATCCAAATAAGAGGAGCGGTATATTCAATATTTTTTTCTTTGCTAATGTACGGTCTCATTTTTGCTATTGCTTCTAAGTCTGATTTGAGAAGTTCTTTGATCGCATTTATGGTGCGAGTATAAAGCATCTCGTTATCACCGTCATGTACTGGCATAACAGCATATTTTACGCCAAAGCTATCATAATCTCCCTTTGCGAATCGATAATTAGCATGAACTATTGTATCATTGTAAATTTTTTTTGCCTTCGTCATGTTATTTCCTCCCCTTGACTTGATATACTTATCATACCATAGTGTATGCACACCGTCAAGGGGTTTTGAAAAGTTTTTTATTTTTTTTACACTTGCCGCCACGGTCTAACCTCCTCAACTCTATCAATCAATTCCAAGTCAAGGTCATACTTTTCAACTTTCGGCACTGGATCAGAGAATACATACTCGGGAATATCGCGTATTTGGATAAAAAAATGCAATACGCCCTCAGACATTGCCGGAGGTGGGGAAATGTCAACGTGGTAAGTGTCGCCTAAGACTTCTAGGCGGTCAAAAGCTATCATTAATTTGCGCTTCATAGCTCGAAGTTCTTCATTTATTCGCGGTATTCGCGTAATATCCGTAGGTCGAATGTCTACGAAATATTGAAGTTCAAAAAAATACGTAAAGTAAAATTTGTCGGCATTTCCAGCGTTGAAAAATCGACGTGAGAGGTCATATTCATTGATGAAAATATATGGAAATTCGTTCTCGTTATTTGCGTCAAATGTATCTGTATCAGTATGAACGCTAAGAGGTCGAGTAACAAAAACTTGTCGCCCATTTTGCCAACGACGGATATCTACCTCGGGGATAAGTTCCCTTATTTTGTCTACTACAGCTTGTATGACGCTTTCTCCGGTGAGTTCTACCATGTTATCAACTCCAATAAAAAAAGCCCTATGATAGGGCTTATGCTATGCTTTATTCAGCTTTGCATCGTTTTTGCGCCTTATATTCATTGTACCTTTCCCTATATCTATAACTGTCCCCAAACACATGCCATGCAGCCTTTACCAAATTAGGCTCAAATGGCCGTATTTTTTCTAAGTCATCTGCAGCCTTAGAGGAAATCGGACACCCGCAACATCCTGTTCTTTTAAGTCCGTAAACTTCGTAAGCATCAGAATACCGAATCTTGTAGTAATCCTTATACCATTGCTTATCTGCATCCGATACAT
>JGI20163J15578_10001024_pt1 | contig 11503 bp, 8 predicted proteins | sample TergutCu122P1_FD_15578 | JGI IMG/M metagenome (IMG submission 15578)
GTTACGGCATTTAGGTGAGAAATTTACAGGAGTTATAAGCAGTGTTACTAATTTCGGGTTTTTTGTGGAATTGGACAATTCAGTTGAAGGCCTAATCCATGTATCTGCTCTTACGGATGATTACTACTACTTTGATGAGAAACGCTTAGTATTAACCGGTAAACATACAGGGGAAAATTTTAGAATAGGTGATACGGTAGAAGTACTTGTAGCTAAGGTTAATGTTGAGGAAAGGCAGATAGATTTTGAGCTGTTGAACAAATCTTAATATAGCTGGACGGATGATATAATAAAAAATGAGGCTATCTCTAATCTGTCATTGCGGCCTTGAGCCGCAATCTAACGGTGTTTTTTGTATAGATATTTACGAGGATGCGTAACTGACATCCTCGTTTTTCATTTTAAGCTGTTGTTTTATTTTTTATTGGCTATTTTTTTGCATGAATTGAGAAGGTACGAAAATCTATCAGTTAACTTATTGTCGAGTATTTTTTACAATGGTTAAAAGTTATATGAAACTATTCTAATCTTTGTGTGTATATAGAGAGTGAGATTAATTTTCATAGGAAAAATTTAAAATTCCTCTTGACTCTTCCAATATAGTATACTGTACAATGAGTAGTTGTAATGCAAAAAATAAAAAAGTAAAGTATTCAAGAACGCCTTTAGCGTTCTTGTTGTGACGGTGATCACTATCGGTTGTCACAGGTGGGCCAGATTTTTGATATTAGAGCTCTTACTGACCTCTGACGACCGACTTCTGCTAATGGAGGCATGTATGTCAAAAGTTTTTGAATTTATGAAACCATATACACTTATGATTTTGATTGCAGTTGCGCTTCTTTTTGTGGAAGCCATTTGTGCATTAATACTGCCTGCTTATATGGCGAACATTGTGAACTATGGCGTATTGGCTGGTGATATATCGTTTATTTGGAATACCGGCTTTAAAATGCTGTTGGTTACGTTAGTTGCTGGGATAGCAGCTTTGATCATGAGTTATTTTGCTGCAAAAATAGCTGCCGGTGTAGCTAATGATTTACGGGCTGCTGTATTCAAAAAAGTTATTCATTTTTCAAATGCTGAGATGAATCGTTTTGCTACTTCATCACTTATTACTCGCACCACAAATGATATCACACAAATCCAAGGCAGTATCATGATGTCTATACGTATGCTTATTTATGCGCCGATTCTAGGTATTGGCGGCATTATAATGGCTCTTGGCAGAAGCGTATCCATGACATGGATAATCGCTTTGGCTACTATTTGTATGGTTGGTATGATGGCAGTTTTGTTTGCCGTTGCCATGCCTAAATACAAGAGGGTTCAGGGTTTGATTGATCGATTAAACTTGGTTTCCCGAGAAAATTTAAGCGGTATTTTAATTGTCCGAGCTTTTAGCACTCAAAAATTTGAGAAAAAGCGATTTGACAAAGCTAACAAAGATTTAGCCGATACAAATTTATTTGTGGATCAGGCTTTTGCTTTTATGATGCCAAGTATCCTGTTAATTATGAACGTTACAACAGCTGCTATCGTTTGGGTAGGAGCGCATCAAGCATCTGCTTTTCGGATTGATATAGGAGATATATTTGCGTTTCTGCAGTATGGGATGCTGGTTATCTTTGCATTTATTATGGTTGCTATTATGTTTGTTATGCTGCCTCGTGCTGTGGTAAGTGCCGAGCGAGTTAAGGAAGTATTGGAAACAGAGAGTAGTCTTGTATATAAAGAAGAACCGGTACCCCTTCCCAAGGATTTTCAAGGTACCGTAGAGTTTAGGAATGTAAACTTTCGCTATCCGGATGCCAAAGAAGGTGACGAAAGCGTACTCAGTGACATTAGCTTTACTGCCAAACCCGGTCAGACTACCGCTATCATTGGTTCTACCGGTTCAGGAAAAACATCCCTTTTTAAGCTTCTTTTGCGTTTCTATGATGTAAGCAGTGGTGCTATTTACTTAGATGGTATAAATATTCGAGATATTTGCAAGAAAGAGCTTCATGATAAAATCGGCTATATTCCTCAAAAAGCCTTATTATTTTCCGGCAGCATTCTTTCCAATTTGCTTTATGGGGACAAAAATGCTACAGAAGATAGAATCAAAGATGCTGCGGATATTGCACAAGCAACAGCATTTATTCAAGGAAAGCCCGAAGGGTATGAATCTAATGTTGCCCAAGGAGGTTCGAATTTATCAGGTGGGCAAAGGCAAAGACTTGCTATTGCACGGGCATTAGTGAAAAATGCCCCCATTTACTTGTTTGATGACAGTTTTTCTGCGTTGGATTTAAAAACTGATGCCTTACTTCGTTTTGCCTTGAAAAAGAAAACAGGCAAAAGCACTATGGTAGTCATTGCCCAAAGAATTTCCACAATTATGGATGCAGATCAAATTATAGTTTTGGAACATGGTAGAATCGTGGGATTAGGCACACATTTTGAGTTAATGAACTCCTGTGAGGTATATAGGGAAATTGCAGCCTCTCAGCTTTCTGAAGAGGAGGTGAAGCTATGAGCCAAGAATCTTCAGATAATCAATATGACATAATGGGTAGTACGGATGCACCTGCAGCACAGGCAAAAGATCCTAAAAAAACGATAAAAAAGCTCATAGCTTATTTAGCTCCCCATAAAATAGGATTTATTATAGCCTTGCTTTTTGCGATGCTTTCTACTGCATTTTCTATTATAGGGCCACACCTTTTGGGGCGAATAACCACTGCCCTTGTGGATGGTATAGTGGCATTTCATATGGGAACCGGACTTTTGACGAATTTCCCTTATATGCTGACCATTATAACATGGCTGATTATACTCTATATCATATCGTCAATTTGTTCATTTGGCCAAGGAATTATTATGGCAAGGCTTTCTGTAAAGGTTACTTACAAGCTTAGAACAGAAATATCGGAAAAAATGCATAAGTTGCCAATAAACTATTATGATACTCGCCCTCATGGTGATGTGCTCTCACGAGTCACAAACGATGTGGATACTATGAGCAAAACCCTTAATGAAAATCTTACTCGATTAGTTTCATCAGTAGTTACCATTGTTGGAGTATTAGGCATGATGCTTTGGGTTAGCCCTCTTATGACGGCCGCCGTACTGGTTATAGTTCCTACTTTTATGGCTCTTATGATGCTTGTTATACAGAAATCCCAAAGATTTTTTGTTGCTCAGCAAGAGGCACTGGGAGAATTAAGCGGTATTGTGGAAGAAACCTATAACGGACACAATATTGTTCGTGCCTATAACGGAGAATCAGATGCAGAAGAAAAATTTGGCAAAGTTAATAAAGAGCTTAAATCTTCTTCATGGAAGGCTCAATTTATGTCCAGTATTATAGAACCGATTTTCTCCTTTGTTGACAATTTAAGTTATGTGCTAGTATGTGTTTTAGGTGGTTATCTGGCAGTGCAAAGGCTTATCACTATTGGTGATGTCCAAGCTTTTATCCAGTATGTGCAGAACTTTACAAACACCTTGGGGGAACTGGGTGCCACCAGTGGTATGCTGCAATCCATGGTTGCGGCTTCAGAGAGAGTGTTTGAATTTTTGGAGGAAGAGGAAGAAGTACCGGATACAGCAAAAGCTCAGTCCAAAGAACAATATGAAGGAAATGTAAGCTTTCGAAATGTTCGTTTTGGTTACCAGCCGGATAAGATTATATTAAGCAACTTTTCGGCAGAAATAGCTGCTGGACAAACTGTTGCTATTGTAGGGCCAACAGGAGCAGGGAAAACCACGGTAGTAAAGCTGCTAATGCGGTTTTACGAGTTAAACGGAGGCAAAATCTTTATTGATGGGATTGATGCAGCAGACTTAACAAGAGCTGACTTGCGAAATATATTCGGCATGGTGCTGCAAGATACATGGCTTTACAATGCCACTATTATGGAAAACATCCGATATGGTTCTCCCGATGCTACAGATGAAGAGGTTATCGCTGCTGCAAAAATTGCTCATTGCCATGAGTTCATCCGTGCCCTTCCGGGTGGTTATAACATGGTTTTAAATGAAGAAGCCTCAAATATTTCCCAAGGGCAAAAGCAGTTATTTACAATTGCACGAGTGGTTCTGAAAAATCCGGCTATACTTATCCTGGATGAGGCCACCAGCTCCATTGATACTAGAACAGAGGTCCTGATACAAAAAGCAATGAAAAATATTATGCGAGGACGAACAAGTTTTGTAATTGCTCATAGGTTGTCTACCATCAAAGATGCCGACTTGATTTTCGTCATGAAAGAAGGCGAAATTATAGAGCAGGGAAGCCATCAGCAGTTGCTTGAAATTAAAGGTTTCTACGCTGACTTGTATAACTCACAGTTTTCGGGGTGTGATGATGAGGAATAAAACGGTCGTCGGAGGTCGGTCGTCAGTTGTCGGATATTGGAAAAAATTTAATCGGAGCTGAAAAGTTTTTGTATTTGATCTCAATAGAAAGAGAGGTAATAGAATGAGTGAACAAATAACAGAAGTAAAAGAAAATGCTAAAGGGAAAGGGAAAGGGAAAGGGAAAATAAAAGTTATCTTGGTGTTGGTTTTGATGCTGGTACTCATAGGTGGAGCAGCAGTTGGCTTTCATTTTATTCAGCAAGGTGTGAACTATCTTTCAACAGATAATGCAAGGGTGACTACGAATTTAATCTACATTGTACCAAGTATACCAGGGCCATTGGAGAGATTTACAATTTATGAAGGCCGTTACGTTAGAGAAAATGAAGTTTTAGGTTGGGTGGAAAACGACAGGGCTATGCGCTCTCCTATAGATGGGTTAGTAGTCCAGACAAACGCCATACAAAACCAAATGGTTTCCCCAATGGAACCGTTGGCTATCATAGCTGATATCAATAATATACATATCGAAGCTAATATCAGAGAAACAGACATCTTAAGGGTACAATTAGGGCAGCCTGTTGTTGTTACTATAGATGCCTTAGGTAATCAGCAGTTTAGCGGTTATGTTTCTAATATCGGACGTATTACCCAGGCGGAACTTGCCGGCACTGCACTGTTTTTTAATACCGGAGGTAATTTTACGAGAATAACTCATTTAATTCCGATAGAAATTAAAATAGTAGATGATGTTAATTTAGATAATCTTATTGGCGTAAATGCCAGAGTACGGATTTCAGTTAGGTAACTTCACAAGGAAGGAGGATTATTAATTATGGGAAAACATAAAATGTTAAAGAACATATCAGTGCCGATTATTACTTTTATCTTGGCAATTATGTTAACCGGATGTGGTTTGGATGTGCCATCTAACAATGACTTAACTCCTGTTAATGCCTATACAGAGAGAGAGTCCGTTGAGTTAGTTAATAACAGCATAACTGTCAGAGGTGTAGTTGAAAGTGTCGAAAGCAGGAATGTATACACTACATTTGGGCATATGATCAGGAGAGTTAATGTTGAGGTAGGAGATTATGTGACACGAGGACAGATATTAGCTTTGTTGGATACCGATAATTTGACTATGAATATTGCACAACAAATTTCAGGTGCGGAAGCTACACTAAGGGTAGCTGAAATAAGCTTGAGACAGGCACAAAAAGACTATGATAATGCTTTAAGGGATCAAAGGGAAGGGAACATTCAACAGATTCTAGAGGCTGAAAGCTTTTTAAGAACTACAAGAATAGACTTGGAAACAAGTAGGCGTAACTATGAAAATTTTAGATTTCTGTACGATGCCGGAGCTGTACCTAGGGAAGAACTACGTTTGTTTGAAAATGCCCTTACTCATGCTCAAAATTTATATAATGATGCGCAAATAAGCTATGAAAATTCTGCTTTATTTCAGCAACGTTCTCTGGAACAGTTAGAAATGGCCATGCAATCGGCAATTGTTGCTCATCAGAATGCACAGGAGATGCTTAATATTACTCGTGCTACTACTCAACAAGATTTGGTAGATGCTACAATTATAGCACCTGTAAGTGGTACGGTAACAGAAGTTATTGCTCGGGAAGGTGCTGTTGGTGCGGGTCTTATGTTTGTCATAGAGAATACGGATAATTTGAGAATTATAACCGGCTTTAGGGAATACGACATCAGTAAAATAGAAACAGGTATGGAAGTTACTATTACTTCAGATGCTACAGGAGATACAGTATATACAGGAGTAATAAGCAGAATAAATTCTGCTGCTACAGCAGATGTACCTGTTGTGGAGTTCGAGGCTGAGGTAACTGTTACATCGGAAGATACAAGCTTGCGTATTGGTACCAATGTAAGGGTTAATATAAACACAATGTATAGACCGACGTATGATGAAATTAGCGAGAATAATGTGTAAGTCTATGATGTAAATTAAATAGTTGGTATTTATGTTATTGTATGGATATAGGAAAGTTGCGAATATTGTGGTACAATGGTGAAAAACTGAGATGTTCATATAATTATGAACACCTTAGCTGAGAAAGAGGGTTCGAGTTCACATGAATTTGCAAGTAACCTCTTATTTTCAAACACGTATTGCTGCTCTTATTATGACTTTAATAGTTATGGCAGGACAAACATGGATAGCTTATGCGATAAACATTAATCCTATTTGGGTATTACCACTAATTTCTGGAATAATGTTAACTCTTTCTATACTTGCTTATTCCGGTAGTCATACTAAACCATCAAAACCGGCACGTATCCTATCTATTGCTGTTATTGTTATTTTGACATTGGTTAATTTGGTTTGTATGGGGTGGTTTATCTATGATATGCTTAATCCGGCTACTATCACAGTCTCCCTTGAGTTATTATTAGCAGGTTTTGCCTTATGGATCGTAAATATTGGTGTTTTTTCTTTAGCCTATTGGGAGCTGGATACAGGTGGACCTGAGATTCGTGCATTGGGCTTACCCACAGTATTTCATAATAAAGAATATCCAGACTTTGTGTTTGCACAGCAACTTTCAACTGATCCACAATATGCACCGGAGGATTGGTCACCAGGGTTTCTTGACTATCTTTATTTGTCAATTACAACAGCTACTTCTTTCTCGCCTTCTGTACCAACACCTTATACTCATATGGCAAAAATGCTGGTAGGTGCAGAGGCCTTGATTAGTTTATTTATTCTTGGTTTAATTATTACTCGTGCTATATCACTGTGAAGTGATAATCTTAGTAAAATAAATTCAATTCGGGTGAGTTGGTTCTGCCCCTGAGCAAGTTCGGAAATGAGTTCAGCTTTACGTTTTTGCAAAATAGGTTTGCAATCATGTCCGGATAAAACCAAACTGATTTCATAAAATGACTAATAAGGAGTTAGATCGCCAAATGAATAAAAAACGTATTGTGTTTAAAGTAGGTACTTCGACGCTATGCCATAGTGGGAAGGGTTTGAACTTTAGAAATATCGATGGTTTGGCACGGGTGCTGACAGATATAAAAAACGAAGGATATGAAGTAATTCTTGTTTCGTCGGGTGCAATCGGTACCGGAGTTGCAAAGCTGCGACTTTCAGAAAGACCGCAAGAGATTAGAGAAAAGCAGGCTGTGGCTGCGGTCGGTCAACTGGAACTTATGCATATTTATGACAAACTCTTTGGAGAATATGGGGCGATGGTGGGGCAGGTACTGCTGACAAAGGACGATGTTGAAAGGCCGACAGTTAAGCGAAATCTTTGCGATACTTTTGAAGCCTTGCTATCAATGGGGGTGATCCCCATTGTAAACGAAAATGACTCGGTCTGTATCGAAGAAATTGAAAACGAACAGAAGGTTTTTGGCGATAATGATACCTTGTCTGCTATAGTGGCTGTAATGGTAGGGGCTGATCTGCTCGTAATTATGTCGGATATTGATGGCTTATATGATAGCGACCCCCACAGAAACCCAAATGCGGAGCTGATACCTTTGGTTACAAAGATCGATGAAAAAATAACTGCACTTGCCGGTGGTATCGGCAGCAGTCTCGGCACAGGCGGCATGACAACAAAGCTAATAGCCGCCAAGATTGTCGGCGATGCTGGAATAGACACGGTTATAACAAACGGTTCTCAGCCGGAAAACCTATATATCGCAGTTAACGGTGGCAAGGTAGGGACCCGATTCACTTTGAGTTAATGGAGGTATTATGATGGTTGAAATGAAAAGGCAAGGGGCGGAGGCGAAGGTGGCTGCTTCGGTGCTTATGAATTGTTCATCGGAAGTTAAAAATGATGCACTTTTAAAGATAGCTGATGCACTTAATGAAAAAACGGAACTTATACTTGCTGCGAATGCATATGACATGGAAAATGCACGTAAAAATAATATGGCTCCTGCACTTATGGATAGATTGATGCTTGATCCTGGAAGGATAAAGTCCATATCCGACAGCGTTATAGAAGTTGCAGCATTGAGAGACCCTATTGGGAGAGTGGATAAACTTGAGAAAAGGCCTAATGGGCTCCTTATAGGACGTATGGCTGTTCCGTTAGGTGTAATTGCTATTATATATGAATCAAGACCGAATGTTACGGTAGATGCTGCTGTGTTATGTCTGAAAGCAGGCAATGCTGTTATTTTACGTGGTGGTAAGGACGCATTCCACTCAAATAACGCTTTTACAAAAATAATGAGGGAAGCTATACAGGATTCCGGATTGCCTGAGAGCTCTATATCACTTGTACAGGATACTACACGTGAGAGCGTCAATGCACTGCTTGGTTTAACAGAGTATATTGATGTACTGATTCCACGCGGCGGGAAACAGCTGATTGACCATGTTGTGACCAATGCAAAAGTGCCTGTTATAGAAACCGGGGCAGGTAATTGCCATATTTATGTTGAGTCCTCTGCAGACCTTAATATGGCTGCAAAAATCATATTCAATGCCAAATGCCGACGCCCATCTGTATGCAACGCTGCAGAGACACTACTTGTGGACAGGCCAATAGCAAGCAAATTTTTACCGATGGCAAAAGAGGTTTTAGATACAAAAAAGACCCAGCTTCGTGGATGTCCGGAAACTGTAGCGATCTTGGGTGGTCATGTAGTTGAAGCGACAGATGAGGATTTCTACACGGAGTTTCTCGATTATATCCTTGCTGTTAAAGTAGTAGATGGGATTGACGAGGCAATCAGTCATATCAAAAAATATGGAACTATGCATTCCGAGGCGATTGTCACGAATGACTACTCATTATCCCACAGATTTCTCAAGGAGATAGATGCAGCTGCCGTGTATGTAAATGCCTCTACCGCATTTACAGATGGCGGAGAGTTTGGCCTTGGTGCAGAAATAGGTATCTCGACACAAAAGATGCATGCACGTGGTCCAATGGGTCTTGAGCAGCTCACAACTTCAAAATTTATCATCTATGGTGAAGGTCAAGTGCGTTAATAAAGTCGGCATGTTAATGTTTTTTTGTCGATTTCTCCCTTGACCGGGACAAATATATAGATTATCATAATCTAAGAAGTACCTTTAAATTAGTCCTGTGAGACTGGTAAGGTAAGTGATGATGAAAGAACCCGATTCCGTTGCTGTATATGTGACAATGGGTATTTTTTAGAATTAAATAATGGTTTAAATATAACTGAATATGTATTACCTTTAATTTAGTCCGGTGAGGCTAAAAAGGAATCTTTAGTATCTTACTTAAATTAAAAGTAAGCTCCTTACCACTAATGGAAGGAGCTTTTTTAATTGTTCATTGTCAACTGTTAATTGTAAACAAGGGGGGTTAAATTTGTGGGGATTAAGTCAAAGGATTTACTAGGTTTGCAAGGTGTTTCCAAAGAAGAAATAGAGTTGATCCTAAATACGGCAGATTCACTAAAAGATATCATGGACAGAGATATAAAAAAGGTGCCAACCCTCAGAGGCAGAGTTGTAATCAACCTTTTTTATGAGTCAAGTACACGGACGAGAACATCTTTTGAATTGGCAGGTAAATATATGAGTGCAGATATGTCCAACTTAAATGTATCAACCAGTAGTGTTTCGAAAGGAGAGACACTTATTGATACAGGAAAAACTTTGGATGCTATGGCAACAGATGTAGTAATAATTCGCCATAGTGCTGCAGGTGCTCCTGCTCTTCTTGCTGATAATATGAAAGCAAGGGTTATTAATGCAGGGGATGGCTATCATGAACACCCAACCCAAGCTCTTTTGGATATGCTAACCATTAAACAACATAAAGGTAAAATTGAAGGGTTAAAGGTTGCAATTATTGGAGATTTGGCACATAGTAGAGTTGCTCGTTCTAACTTTTGGGGCCTAACTACTATGGGGGCAGATGTGGTTCTTTGTGGACCTACCACACTGATACCCAAGGACATGGAAAAAGCAGGTGCAAAGATAGTTACCAATATGGACCAGGCTATTAAAGATGCCGATGTAGTGATGATGCTAAGGTTACAGTTGGAAAGACAGCAAAAGGGTTTGTTCCCTTCAATTAGAGAGTATGCCAAATACTACGGATTAAACCCCCAAAGGTTAAGTCTTGCAAAATCCGATGCCCTTGTAATGCATCCCGGTCCAATGAATAGAGGTGTAGAAATCACATCAGAAGTAGCCGATGGTGTTCAGTCAGTTATAGAAGAACAGGTTACAAATGGTGTTGCGGTTAGAATGGCGTTGTTGTATTTAATGGGAGGAGGATTAAGTGATGCAGTTACTACTTAAAAACGGTCGCATAATTGATCCGGTAGCCGGAATTGAACAAACAGGAGATATACTGATCAGCGATGGTAAAATCAAAGCAATTGGCCAAGGGTTGGAGTTAGAGGAGAATGCCAAGACAATAGATATTATGGGGCAGATAGTTTCTCCGGGTTTTATTGATATGCATGTACATTTGAGAGAGCCCGGTTATGAATATAAAGAGACAATTGCATCAGGTACTAAAGCAGCTGCAGTTGGTGGTTTTACTACTGTAGTTGCCATGCCAAACACTAATCCGGCTTTGGATAATGAAACAGCTATAGAATATGTAATTAGCAAAGCCCAGAAAGAAGGCGTAATAGAAGTACTACCTTGTGCAGCTATTACTAAAGGACGCAAAGGTGATGAAATAGCAGAATACGGTATTTTAAAAAATGCCGGAGTAGTTGCTTTATCAGATGATGGTGATACTGTTGCTAATCCTGAGGTTATGAGAAGGGCAATGGAGTATTCTCTGATTTTTGACCTTCCTATTCTTGCCCACTGTGAAGATAAGGTTTTAAGTGGTGGTTCTATGCATGAAGGTTATTATAGTACTATCTTGGGGCTTAAAGGAATACCAAGCCTTGCTGAAGATGTGATAGTTGCAAGGGATATAGTCCTTGCAGAATATACAGGTGCAAGACTGCATATTGCTCATATCAGTACTGCAGGTGCAGTAGAAATGGTTCGGGAAGCCAAGAAAAAAGGTGTAAAGGTAACAGCCGAAGTAGCACCACATCATTTTAGTATTACTGACGCTGAAGTGGTTGGTTATAATACTGCTACAAAAGTAAGTCCGCCTCTTCGTTCCGGAGAGCATGTTGAGGCAGTAATTGCCGGTCTTTTAGA
>JGI20163J15578_10001025_pt1 | contig 11501 bp, 10 predicted proteins | sample TergutCu122P1_FD_15578 | JGI IMG/M metagenome (IMG submission 15578)
GCAACAGAGTCAACAACAACAACATCTACTGCACCCGAGCGCACGAGCATTTCGGTTATTGCAAGTGCATCATCGCCCATATCCGGCTGCGAGATCAAGAGATTGTCAATATCAACACCAACAGCACGAGCATAAGCAGGTTCCAAAGCGTGCTCAACATCAATGAACGCCGCTTCTCCGCCTGCTTTCTGAGCTTCGGCGATAATATGCAGCGCTAAAGTCGTCTTACCTGATGATTCCGGACCATAGATTTCTATAATCCTGCCTCTGGGTACGCCTCCGATTCCAAGTGCAAAATCCAAAGCAATAGAACCTGTGGGTATCGCATCAACATGTACGACCTCTTTAGCACCCATACGCATAATAGAGCCTTTTCCGTGACTCTTTTCGATTTGCGAAAGCGCTGTTTCAAGTGCTTTCTTCTTATCTCCTGCAGGTTCCGCAGGAATGTGTTTTTTCTTCTCCGGCATTTCTTTGACCTCCTAGTGGAACAAGAACTAAAAACATGTTCCTTGTTCCTAAATGTATTGTATATTATTATAGTGTAGCGTTTACTTGAGGTAACCTATTACTACACGTTCAATGTCTTGCGTATCTCGATGTATCGAAATATCACCAAAGCCTGCTTTTAACATAATACTTTTCACAGCTTCTGCTTGATTAATCCCACACTCAAACAATATAACTCCGCCCTTTTTAAGCACACTTATCCAGTTTGCAGTTATAGCACGATAAAACTGCAATCCATCCTTTCCGCCATTCAACGACTCCATCGGCTCATATAATCGCACAGAATCGTCTAACTTTTTCAAATCCGCTTTGGGAATGTAAGGGGGGTTGCAAACAATCATATCAAACATCCCAAGCAGAGCAGGTGGTGCTCCCATAACATCAGCTTCTAAGGCTGTCACATTTCGAGTAAGTCGATTGTTGAGCATATTCGCTCGGCATACAGAAAGTGCGCGTTCCGATTTGTCGGCAAGAACGACTTTGCTTCCGGGCACATTTGCGGCGATAGCCAATCCAATGCATCCTGTGCCTGCGCACAAGTCCAGAATTCTGGCTTGAAACGCTTTTTTTAATGATTTTATTGCTAATTCTGCAAGAAGTTCTGTATCGTTTCTCGGTATCAAAACCGAATCATTTACAACAATGGGGAGTCCAAAAAATTCCCATTCACCAACAATATACGCAATAGGTTCACCGCTGAGGCGTCGCTCAATTATATCATCAACAGTTTTTATAATCTGACTGTCTGTTATGTAAAGCCTGCTCGAACTAATCAATTCTTCTCGCGTCTTGCCCGAAGCATAAGCAACAATCAGTCTTGCCTCCTAGGTCATGTGCCTCAACTCCGGCAGTCCTTAAAGCGCGTCTTGCTGTTAAGTATAGGTCATTGTATGTTTTCATAATCACCACTTTGCTTCTTCAGCATTCTCAGGAATCACTTCCTGTATTGCTTCAATGGCCACTTCAATCATTGCATCATCAGGCTCACGAGTCGTAAGTCTCTGCAAAAGCTTACCGGGTGCGGATATCAGCTTTGTAAACGGATTATCGTATCTTCCGGCAAGTCTTATGACCTCATAGCTAACCGCTACCACTATCGGCAACAAAGCCAGTCTGAGCGCAACACGAACCAACCAATGCATATCCCATGAAATGAATGAAAATAGCAAGATACTTGTTATCACAACAATAAACATAAAACTTGTTCCACAACGCGAATGCAGTCTTGACTGTTCTTTTACATTTTCAACCGTAAAAGGCAACCCTTTTTCATAACAATAAATAGCCTTATGTTCAGCGCCATGATATGCCCACATGCGTTTTGCAACACTCATACGAGATACCAACCATAAATACGATATCAAAATCGTAATCCGCAAAAACCCTTCTATCAAATTATTTAATATCCTGTGCTCAACAAAACTTGTAAGAAACCCTGCTAATATTGTAGGTAGAATTATGAAAAGCCCAATCGAAAGCGCAATGCCCAATATTACCGAAATTGTAATAATGACTTTTTCCGCTTCTTTGCTGCCCAGCTTCTTTTCAAGCCACTTATCAAACTTAGACATTTCTTCTTCTTGTTCTTCCTCAGGCATTTGCTCTGCTGCAAACATCATAGAACGAACACCCAATGCCATTGAACTCCCAAAATTGACAACGCCTCGAATAAACACAAATCCAAGTATCGGATACTTTTCTTTGATCAATTTTATTTCATCAACTTTTTTGACTAAGCCTTCTTTATTTCTTACAACTGTCGCTATTTTTTTCGGACCTCGCATCATTATTCCCTCAATAAGCGCTTGTCCGCCTATTAAGGTACGGAATTCCTTACTTTTTTTCCCGGTTGCCATTATATTTTCTTTCCTTTTCTTCTTTGTCTTTTTACTCTATATCTACACTCATGGGAAGGTGAATTGTAACTCGCAGACCACCATTTTCTGCATTAGCAAACTCCATAGTACCATTATGATACTTTATTATTTCTTCGCATATTGCAAGACCAATACCGCTGCCTCGATCTATTGAGTTGCTACCTTTATAAAATTTCTTTTTTATGTTCTCAAGCTCATTCTCCGGAACGCCGGGTCCATAGTCACGAATATCAATTCGTACATAATCACCCTTCATTCTTATTGATACATCTATTTTTTTCCCTTCTCTGCCATACTTAGCAGCATTGTCAAAAAGATTCAAAAACACTTGTTTCAATCTATTCGAATCACCCGGCACGAGCGGTGCATCGTCCATGTATGACGAATAACTAAACTCCAATTCATCTTGATGCAGCAGTTCTCGGAAAGTAAAAATTGCATCTTCAAGCTCTGCGGCTATTTCTATCATTTCTATATTAAGTATGAATCTGCGGTCTTCCATCCTTGTAAACTCAAGCAATTCCTCAACCATTTTCGTAAGTCGGCGTGCTTCTTTGAGTATTATTGTAATTCCACGTTTTGACTCGCTATCTAAATCATCGTTATATATCAGCGTTTCACCCCACCCGGTAATTGCAGTGAGCGGTGTGCGAAGTTCATGAGATACAGAAGATATAAACTCCGTCTGAAACTTCTCTGTTTGAGCGATTTTGAAAGACATTTCATTGATAGAACTGACCATCTCTCCTATCTCATCTTTGTAGCTGTTACTTATTTGAATTCCATAGCTTCCATCAGCTATTCTCTTTGATACTTTTGTAATCTCACTAACAGGCGTTATGACAGAGCGCAAAAACACGAGATTCATAACAAACACAAGCAGTATGAGAGTCGCGCCAATGGCCAGCACAACTAATATATCTCCAAACACCTGTCTATCGACAAGTCTCAAACTCGTTACAAAACGAATAACACCAATAACTTCACCATCAACCAAAATCACCGGTGCGGAAAAAGCCATTATTCGCTCGCCTGTCGCATCACCTCTGCCTACCCATGAAGATATTTGACGTAACTCAAAAGCGTCTATNACATCCGGTGTATTTGTTGAAGTCCCGGCAGTTAGAGCCAGCGAGGAAATCATTATGCTTCCATCAGGATTTACGAATTGTAATTCAAGACGGTCACTTTCTCTGAAAGTTTCTGCAAACCTATATGCGCTATTGTAGTAATCGGCATGTGACCTGCCAACAAAATTAGAGAAAAAATCTGCTGCTGATATTGCTCTTGATTCCAAGCCTGTTCTGAGAGTTGTGTAGTAGTGGTTATAGATAAATAACGAAAACAATGTAATAACAACAAGCATAGCTCCGAGTACAATAGACATTGTTCCTCTTAACCAACGTTGCCGTAATCCTCTGGTAACATTTGAAAAAACGCTCGTCAATTTATCAATTACCCTTCCTGTGTTCTAAAGACCCCATTTATAGCCATATCCCCAAACAGTTGTTATATATTTNGGATTCGTGGGATCCTCTTCAATCTTGACACGCAAACGTCTTATGTTGACATCGGCAATCTTTAGCTCTCCAAAGTAATCACGCCCCCATACTGTATTTAGTATGTCTTCGCGCGAAAGCGCTTTGCCGGGGTTATCCATAAACATTTTCATTATTGAGTACTCAACCTGTGTGAGTTTAACACGTTCTCCATCTTTTTCAAGCGTTCTGTTTCTTGTATTAAGGCGAAACGGACCTTGAATTATTTCTCCGGATTCAACTTGACCCATTTCACCTGCTCTGCGATATAAGGCATCAATGCGCGCTGTAAGTTCCGCAGGAGAGAATGGTTTGGTGACATAATCATCTGCTCCTGTCATTAGCCCTGTCACTTTATCCATCTCTTGTGTTCTCGCAGTCAACATTAGTATACCAATATGCGGGTCAGCGGCACGAATTTTCCTGCAAACCTCAAAGCCATCCGTATCCGGTAGCATAATATCCAAAATTGCAACCTTGATATCAGGATGTATGCGAAGCTGCTCAAATGCCTCAGTTCCCGTTCCTGCCTCAATAACTTCATAACCCGCACGCTTTAGATTAATTACTACAAAACTGCGAATACTGATTTCGTCCTCCAAAACAAGAATCTTTTTCACGTTGATATCCACCCTTTCGTCTCAAGAATTAAGTCCTTAGATTCCTTACAGTCACTCCACTTATTGTCAGTTGCCAATATCAAGCCAGTCCAGATACATAAGTCTAAAATTATCTCGAATCAAATTCTCATCAAAAGTTAAACCAAAACTATTTGGCGGTGACAATAATTCAAATGCGTAAACCGCAGAACCTTGAGATAGCAATCTTTGTCTGCCCGGTAAATCGGCACGAGTTTCTCTCAAATCGCCTGTTATCTTATATATTTTCAGAAAGTCTATTATTTCATTATAACTTTGAATGTATGAAAAAACGACAGTTCTCTCCCCTGCTACGCCATCTTCTCTGCGGACAGATACACGCTCGCGCCAATCAAACGGAAGTATTAAGAACCATTCATCATTGTTATTATGATATGTAGTTAAAGCAAGGGTACTATACCCATTTCTGTTGAAAGTGAGCCAATCTATCGCATAATACTGCGTTTCAGATTGAGCTCTGAGCTCTCTGGGTATTGGAATCTTTATAATTCCATCTCGATTGATATCAGAGCTGTTCATACGGGTTCTTACTGTTTCATCACTGATTCCGCTAGCTCCCTTGACTGTGATGTTTACAAGTTCATTCTCATGATATATTAAAACATCAGTAACCAATCTGTTTCCTTCTTCAAATCTTCCTTCGCTTTCAACAAAAACAGCAGGTGTATTATCGCTTAGTCTTCCTGTTAAAATCCGAGATATGACATCAACACCATTAGAAAGCCTTGCAGATGACATTATTAGTTCACCATCAGGCATCAGCATATATACAGAAATAGGTGTTCCTTGTTCCTGCGTGAGTGGATCTATTACAATAACATCATTATTTCCGTTTCCTGTTAAGTCAAAATCAATAAATTCAATATATTCGGTTCGAGTAAGTGAAACAGCATGAAAGTCTCTAACTGAGAAAATCTCCATCTGTCTTAAAGCAGGACCCATCTGCCAACCTATAACGATTTCTTTAACGCCATCGCCGTCCATATCAACATATCTCACACTATCAAAAGCCATACCGGTAAGTTCAATTATTTCAGCGACAGAATAGTCTCCATCTTCAATGGTGAAAATGTAGACGTTCAGCATACCTTCACTTGGTATTGAAAAAAACGCTATTACTTCATCTACACCGTTTCCTGTTAAATCTCTCAGTTGAACCGCTTGTCTGTTTACACCTCTGGTCGGCGGCGAAAGCTCAGCACCTTCACTCAGCACATCATTGATTTTATTTTGAAGCCTTACATATCCTTCAGAGAGTTGCGGCAGGGCATATAGATCCTCTGCCAAAATATTCATGCATCCCGAAGCGAGTATTATGGTAAACGTAAAAAACAACATTATCAGTATTATTTTCACTTTTTGCCTTTTTCTCATAATTAAATCCTTCACGTTTTATCTGAACAACCACGATATTATATCATACAGACTTGTTGTTAGCTAGCTTTTTTTGCTCATTGCGCCCACTGAATATGTTATAGTATTATACCACTTTATGGTATATACTAGTCAATACACATTTAAGTTGTAAAAATCTTGCTGTAATGGTGAAATTATGAAGCTTTATTGCAAAAAACGTGGAAATATTAACCAGTCTGTTGAAGCTTATGCTTTTTTAGAGAATCTCTTTCGGCGTATTTATCATGAAGATATGCCCGTAATCAAAAAAACGCCTACCGGAAAACCATATTTTCCCGATAGGTCTGATATTCATTTTTCGCTCAGTCATTCAAAAACTCACATACTATGCGCATTATCCTCTGTTCCCATTGGTGTCGATATTGAATCTGAACGACAAATCAGTGAGCGCACTAAGAGTTTCTTTTGTTCACCGAAAGAGTTAACGGATTTTGAGCCGCTTGAATTGTGGGTGCTTAAAGAAAGCTATATAAAACTTTTTGGCAAAACACTCGTTGATATAAAAAAGTTACATTTTTCTCGTGACGGTGATACAATCATCACCCCCGATAGTTCTGTTGAATCTCGCTTATACTGTATAAATTCTTGCTATGCCGCAGTTTCAACACTCAAAAATCATCTCCCCGAGTCGATTGAACTCATGCCGTAATCATCATCGTTCATTTCATTTAGGGTAGCAATGCAGATGCGATTGCTTGGGTGATTGTTTTTACATGAATCAGTTCAAGCCCTCTCGGCGCTTGCATACGTCCTTTTGCACTATGCGGCAGAATGCATGCTTTGAATCCCATTTTTGCAATTTCGGCAAGGCGGGGTTCAATTCCTGATATTTGTCTTATCTCGCCTGTTAAGCCTATCTCACCAAAAACTGCAAGGTCACTGCGCACAGGTTTATCTCTGTACGCTGATGCCAGTGCAAGCACTACGGATAAATCTGCACCGGGATCATCAATGTTGAGCCCGCCAATAACATTGATATATGCATCACAGCCGCCGATTCTCAGGCCTCCGCGTTGCTGCAAAACAGCAAGTAACATCATAGCTCGATTGTACTCAATTCCGTTAGAGTTACGTCGAGGCATGGCTGCACCGGTTGGTGTTACCAGTGCTTGTATCTCCGCTAAAATCGGTCTGGTTCCCTCGATAACACATGTAACACATGTTCCCGGAGTCATTAGCGGTCTGCCGGAAATCAACATTTCTGACGGGTTCATGACTTCTTTTAGTCCCACATCAAGCATTTCAAAAACACCAATTTCATTTGTAGAGCCAAAACGATTTTTTACCGCGCGTAATATCCTGTAGTTTAGCGACCGCTCTCCTTCAAAATACAAAACGCAATCGACCATGTGTTCTAAAACCTTTGGTCCCGCTATCGCTCCTTCTTTGTTGACATGTCCTACAAGAAAAACTGTGATGCCCATGTCTTTTGAAAGTCTTAATAATGCGGTCGCACAGTCTTTCACTTGCCCCACACTACCGGGCGCTCCGGTTAATTCCGAATTATATAGAGTTTGTATTGAATCAATTATCAAAATATCAGGCTTTAGCTCAGTTACTGATACCAAAACCTCTGAGAGTTCAGTCTGCGCAAGCACAAAAACGCCATTACCTTTAACACCAAGGCGATTGGCACGCATTTTTATTTGACTTGTTGACTCCTCTCCGGAGACATATAGTGTTTTTAGTTGAGAATCTATTAATCCGCAAACTTGCATTAGTAATGTGGACTTTCCGATACCCGGAGAACCACCAACTAACACTAATGAGCCTACAACTGCACCGCCGCCCAAAACTCTGTCAAGTTCGAGCAGCCCTGTTTTGAAACGTATTTCACTTGAAATGTCCAGTTTAGATAGTTCAAGTGGATTTTTCGCTACTTTATCCGAAAGACTTGCAGAGACTAAGGCAGTACTTCCTTTGGATTTTGGTTTGGTATATGAAGGTTGTTCGACCAAGGTGTTCCAGTTTCCGCAAATCGAACATTGACCCGACCATTTAGGCGATTCGTTGCCACAGTCAGTGCAGAAAAATATCGTTTTTGTTTTCAATTTTGCTCCTCTATCGCCTCACTATGACAACATGTGCTGAATCAGCATATGATTCCGAGATATTTACAATCCCGCCACTAACATCATCAGGCAGCCAACCCAATGCCAGATCTGCTCTCCCAAACCACACCGATGGAATCAGCTCAGATACATCTTCCGGAATAATCCTGAGCTCTACACCAAGATAATCGCTCACAGCTATTGCAACTTCTACGTCGAAACCGGAAAACACACCATGTTCATTTACATACGAAAAAGGCGCAGAATCCGGCGAAACCGCAAGGGACAGATACCCCGAACGCGCAGGCACATCTGTGGGCGGTCTGTATGTGAAGTTTCTTCCTGCAAAATGTCTGCCGCGCAATCCGCTAAGCGTCCCGTTATTCTCAAGAGCTTCTATGGCTCGATTAACCGCATCAAGCAGTTGATTGTTTTCTCTTGCTACAGCAAAACGCAAATCGTATTCAAGCAATGGCTCGCTTAATACTCTTACACCCGATGCGTCAGCCATGATTTCGTCGGCAACTGCTTGTTCAATAACGATACAATCTATCGTACCCAATCTCAGATGATTTAACATGCTATCAACGTCATCGAAAGTTACCACACTTACAAGGCCGAGGTCTCTTGCGAGCATCGCCGATGCCGAGCCGCTGAGCGCACCAATAGTGCGCCCCGGCGCAGACACATCCTCTATTGAGTTAACCTCATTAGGCGGTCCTGAACTGCCACAGCCCATCATAAACAATATAGTAAACGCTATCAGCACAATTATAATTAGTCTTTTCATTGTTTCCCTATGGTATTAGTTTTGCTCCTGTGGCGGGTCATGNCTTTGCTTGACAGTCGGTTCTTGCGGCGATTTCGCNCGAGGTTTCTTGGGCGGAGCCATACCGTTGTTGTCACAGAAGTACTTAAAGTCTTCACCGTCCATCGTTTCATTTTCTANGAGATACTCAACCAGTGCTTCTAATAGGGCACTATGTTTTGTCAATAGTTCCTCGCATTTTTTGCTTGCTTTATCAAAAATGTATTTTACTTCATCATCTATTGCTGCCGCTGTTTTTTCCGAGTAGCTTTTGGTTCGAGAAAAATCACGACCTATAAAAACAGAGTGACTGCTATCATCAAATGATATCGGTCCGATTTTTTCACTCATGCCGTATTTCGTCACCATTGCACGCGCAATGGAACTGGCAGTCTGGATATCACCGGCAGCTCCTGTCGAAACATCCCCTAAGAACATGCTTTCAGCAGTTCTGCCGCCCAGAGCAGTTACAATTCTTTCAAACATCTCGCTACGCGAGGTATAGTCCTTATCCTCCTGCGGACGGAAAACAGTCATACCTCCTGCCATGCCGCGTGGAACAATAGTCACCAAATGCACCGGATCAACATGTGTGAGAAAATTTGTTGCTATTGCATGACCGGCTTCATGATATGCTGTGAGTCTGCGACTTTTCGGAGTTACTACGCGACTTTTCTTCTCCGGTCCCGCCATAACTTTCAGTGTTGCTTTTTCTATATCTTCCATTGTAATAAATCGCTTATTTTCACGAGCAGACAAAAGTGCTGCTTCATTTAGCAGATTCTCTAAATCCGCACCCGTAAAGCCAATGGTTCCCTTGGCTATATCCCCGAGTTTCACGTCTTCGGCGATACTCTTTCCTCGAGCATGAACCTTGAGAATTTCTTCACGCCCTTTTATGTCCGGAAGCCCGACATATACCTGTCTGTCAAATCGCCCGGGACGCAAGAGTGCGCTATCGAGAATATCCGATCTGTTTGTTGCCGCTAATATGATAACGCCTTCATTTGTATCAAATCCGTCCATTTCGACCAGCAGTTGGTTGAGCGTTTGCTCACGCTCGTCATTGCCTCCGCCAAGTCCCGCTCCGCGCGATCTGCCGACTGCATCAATTTCGTCAATAAAGATAATTGCAGGAGCGACTTTTTTCGCCTGTTCAAACAAGTCACGCACACGCGATGCACCTACACCAACATAAAGCTCAACGAAATCCGAGCCGGATATAGTCAAAAACTGAACTCCTGCCTCACCTGCTACGGCTTTGGCTATGAGTGTCTTACCCGTACCCGGTGGTCCTACCAATAAAACACCCTTAGGAATGCGTGCACCAATTTTAATATACTTATTGGGAGCCTTGAGGAAATCTACTATTTCTCTAAGTTCTTCTTTTTCTTCTTCTGCACCTGCAACATCGTTAAATGTGATTTTCTTTTTATTTTCATCTACAACACGTGTTCTTGCTCGCCCAAATCTCATTGCTCCTTTATCGCCACCAACGCCTGCTCGGTTCATCATCGCATTCCAAACGAAAATCATAACAACAATTAATAATACATATGGGAGCAACGAAACCCAAGGAGGAAATCTAAATCCCTGTTCAAAATTATATGTGAAGTTTGAATCTCGCTCCATGCTCTCGGTTATATAGTCTGCAAAATCTGCATGGAAAACACGAAAATCCATCAAGTTATGCACGACAATATTACTGCCTGTATCTCTAAAATCTCTTTTCAGTTCGACAGTTACTCTATTGTCAACAACTCGAAAAGATTCCACCTGCTCGGCTTGAAATAAACGACGGAGTTGAGAGTACTCAATAATTTCCGGAGATGGGCCCGACGGCACGTTTATTAAAAATATCGCAGAAATAATCACTATTATTACCAGAACCAATAATCCCAGTTCTTTTGGACTTCTGCTTTTACCAGTTTTCAACTACCTATTTTCCTTTCTACGCTGTTATAGTTACGATTAAATCAATATATTTTTAATGAGTTTATTCATAAATCTCACGTTTTAATACTGCTACAAACGGAAGATTGCGATATTTTTCCGCATAATCCAACCCGTATCCTACTACAAATTCATTAGGACATTCAAAGCCGAGATAATCAGCTTTTACCGCAACTTTTCTGCGTGACGGCTTATCAAGCAGTGAGCAAATCTTCAATGAAGCGGGTGAATGCTTCAATAATAGATTTTGCAAAGCCGCAATGGTAAAGCCACTGTCAAGGATATCCTCAACCAGAATTATATCCTTATTTTCAATTTCAAAATCCAGTTCATTACCGATTTTCACATTTCCTGATGAAACAGATAAAAATCCGTAAGAAGATACTTGAATAAAACGCATTTCACACTCAAGGTTGATCTCGCGAGCCAAGTCAGCTTGAAACATAAAGCAGCCTTTTAGAATGCCCAACAAAATCGGCTTGCGATTGGCATAATCAGCGGTAATCTGTGCTCCGAGTTCTTTTACCCTCGTTCTTATTTGTTCATCGGTAAATAGAATTTCGCTAAAATCATCTTTCATCGAATGTCTTTCCTCCCTTAAAACACGAATCTTAAATCTCTGTCACTTTCAAATTCAACTTACATCTTCTTATATTCATTCGGACATAAACTGCAATTTTAGTGCTTTG
>JGI20163J15578_10001026_pt1 | contig 11499 bp, 11 predicted proteins | sample TergutCu122P1_FD_15578 | JGI IMG/M metagenome (IMG submission 15578)
CGGGCCTTGACGAGTGGCGTGCGCGCCGCCCAATTGTGCGCCGCGCAGGCTGGCCGATTGGTGCCTTTGAAAGTCAATTTGACAGGATTGATTTAGTGCGTCAGACATTCTGGGACGGTAACCCGCAAAGAGACTTCCGTGAACGCGCGTATTTCGCCCCAACAGAAGAAGCCGCACGCGAAATTTTAGAAGGCTGGCAAGACTTTTTACGTACCGGCGCGAATGGCGTGTTCATGGACTTTATCGAGTTTATGGGCCAGCAGTACAACCGCCGCCCGGATGTTGTTTGGGGTCCCGGCTTGAACGGCAGAATGGGTAGATAATTTAGCATTACAGAAAATAAAGCTGCTTAGGCCGCCGAAGAAATAGCCCGCAAAGGGTATTTGTCCTTACTCTTAGGACAAATACCCTTTTCTTAGTCACTGGATAATCTCTGTTTTGCGAGTCGTTGCGCGAACGGCGCAGCGAAACAATCCAGCGACTTCAAATAAGTTTATACATCAAAATACTTACCGCTCAATATGCTAAATACACCATATGTCAGCAGTTTTCCCCGTCCATGACTATAAGGTCGGCTTTCAACAGGCGTATTGTGTCGTCTTCCGACAGGACATTGGCGGGGATAACTCCGTTTTATGTTTTGCCAACAATTTCTTTGTGGGACATCCATGTTGTGCCGCCGCTGTGGTAAACATAGTCACCATAGTATTTGCCAATCCAACTATAGTAGATGAAGTCATTTTCGTTTCCGCTGGCGTTACACCCGGCAGATGTAGGAGAAATTTTTTCCTCTTCCGTTTCGGTTTCTTCAATTATGAACCACCCGTACCCACCGTCTTTGCGGGGTGGATATGGGGGCGATTGCAAACTCAACCCGTCCGTTGCGTCTCTTACTTTGCTGCGGAGTATGGTAGAAAGCGCGATGTATCCAAGCCGCTCCATATCAAAGTTTGACCCGTAGAATTCCATTTTCGCAACGGCATCCTTAGCTATGTGCCACACCCATTTTTCCAAGGAATCGATTTCATACTTTTGCAAGCCGTTTAAAACATGAACCATAATTTCGCTTGCCAAATCTTCCGCGTCGTGACGGCTGTTTAGCCGCTTAACGCAGAAGTGGAAAATCGGTTCGATGAATCGTACAGTTTCGTTTTGGTTAATCTTCATACGCGGCTCTCATTTCCTACAAAGTGTCCAGCCATTCCTTTTCAATTTCTTCAAGCTTTTCCCCGCAGGTTTTTTCAATTTCCACGACATTTGCCGCTATACCATCCGGCGTATAATCCGGGTTAATGGTTTTATACAGGCCAAAAAACGTGTCTTTACCCAGCTTTTTTATCAAAAATTCTATAAAAGAAGCTGCTTGCCGGTAGCTTATGCCGGGCTTTGACTCTGCCGAACCAATTTGAAATGACAGCAATTCTTTAATGATGAAAAGCTCGTTGTTTTGGTAAAATTGCTTCACCAGGCCGTTATATGGGGCGTTAATTACATCCATCGCAGCGGCGTTATCAAATAAATTACATAAGTAAACCGCCAGGCCTTCGCTAAAGGCGGAAACCGTATTGCCATACACCGTATCGGCCATTACGTGAACCAGTTCGTGGTAGGGGTTAACTTTTACATCACTGTTGTAAACTTCAATCATGGATGTCCCGTATGCCCACCCCGCGCCTGTGTGGCCTGTGATTTTTCGCTTTTCTTCCGCGTCTTCAAATAGATACAAGTCTACGGTTAATTCCTGCTTGTAGCCTAAATATTCCGCAATGTGTTGGTAGGCCTGCTCCCTTTGGGAAAGGATTGTGTCAATTTCGCTTTCCGCTGTAGACCCCGGTTGGCAGTACACATTAAAATGGGGCGATTTAGCTACAGGCCATTCTTTTTGAAGTACAAGTTCAAAGGTGTTTTTGTACATTGGAAAGCTGAAATTTGCGACACTTTCCGTGGAAAACGGATTTTCAATAAGATACTCGATAAATTCCCTGCAGCAATACATGATGCCAAACTGTGAAAACATATTTGACGGAATTACGTCCAGCTCTAATATTTTTTTATACCCGCAAATTGCCGCGTCTCTTTCACCGGTAAGGTCGCAGGCAATTGCGTGGAATAGGTAGGGGATTAGCCTTTCGGCGCGCCTGTACCTGTTTTGCAAAGATTTTGCAAGTGAAACCGCGTCACTGTATTGCCCTTCATAGGTAAGACAAATTAACAATTTTTCCATACTGTCCGCATTAGAATAATCCGGGTTAAGCAGAAATTCGTCGTAGATTGTTTTTGCTTCCCCGGACGGTGTCCAACTTAAGCTATTGATTTTCTCGAGTATGCCCATGTTCACTCTCCTTGGTTCTACTTGATGGTGTTTTTATTCGTGTTTTCTAAAAGCCTTTATACCTGTATAGTGCCTGCGAAAATAAATTGGATAGGTGACGCAAAAAAAGAAAACGATATTTCCCTATAGCGACTATCGATTAGTTCCGCATGAAATGCGGAAATCAGCGATTCGGAGCATTAGGAAAATATCGTTTTCGAAGCATCCGACAGCCCATATAAAAAATTAAGAAAATTACACCGACCCCATAAGCACTTCCAGTAACTCCCCAATATGGGACGCGCCTAAAACTTTAAAGCCCTTTGGTACGCGTATCTTCCCTTTATTGGCCATGGGCAGCACACAAGCGGTAAAACCCTGCCGGGCCGCTTCCATTACACGCCGCTCTGGCTGGGTAATTGCCCGCAGTTCCCCGGCCAGGCCAACTTCGCCCAGTACCATTGTTTGTGGGTTTATGGCTTTATTCCTGTAGCAGGAGGCCAGCGCGGCAATTACCCCCGCATCGGCGGCGGGTTCGTCTATACGAAGGCCACCGGCCACGTTTACATATGCGTCAAAGTTTTGCAGCTTGTAGCCCGCCCGTTTTTCCAGTACGGCCATAAGCATTACAACGCGGTTGTAATCCATGCCTGTGGCTGTGCGGCGGGGCGTACCGAAAGACGTATACGACACCAGGGCTTGTACCTCTGCAAGCAGCGGACGCGAGCCTTCCATGCTGCAAGTTACAACAGAGCCGGGCACATCAATTGGGCGGCCTGCCAACATGTATGCAGAGGGGTCTTCTATTGGTGTAAGTCCTTGCTCGCCCATTTCAAACACGCCAATTTCGTGGGTAGAGCCAAAGCGGTTTTTGACCGCGCGGATAAGGCGGTAGGCATCTTTATCGTCACCTTCAAAATACAGCACCGTGTCCACCATATGTTCCAGCACCCGGGGGCCCGCAAGAGAACCTTCCTTTGTGACGTGGCCAACCAGCATTACGGCCATGTTTTCCTGTTTCGCAAGGTAGGTGAAAAAGGCCGCGCATTCCCGCACCTGGGTTACACTGCCCGGCAAGGAAGCAATATCCGAAAGGCGCATTGTTTGAATAGAGTCGATAAAAAGCATGGCGGGCCTAATTTTTTCCACCACGTCTCGGATGGCATAAAGGTCTGTCTCTGCCAGCAAGTAGCAGTTAGGCGCGTGAACTTGCAAGCGGTCTGCCCGCATCTTTATTTGGGCGGTGCTTTCTTCCCCGGATACATACAGGATTGGGAAATCTTTGTGAGTCATATGGCGGCACATTTGCAGCAGCAGTGTAGACTTGCCTATGCCCGGGTCGCCCCCCAGCAAAAGAAGGCTGCCCTCTACCACGCCGCCGCCAAGTACCCGGTCAAGTTCCGCAATGCCCGTCGCGTGGCGGTTTGTACCGTCGGAAGAACTGGAAATGTCCGTCAACAGCTGCGTCCGTGGGGCATCCCCGGTGGTTTGTATAAAAGCGGCCCCTTTGGCCCCTTTCGCAGGCGGGGGTTTTACCGCCCGCTCTTCAAATGTATTATACTCTCCACAAGTTGGACAGCGGCCCATCCACTTTGCTTGCTCGTACTCGCAAGCGGAACATATAAAACGGGTTTTTGCGGGCATGTTTTACCTCCTGAAATTTCCTTCTAAAGCATTGCCGTACGAAGCCTGTGCTGCTATACTGCCTGTACTAAACCTAAAAGGGATGATGTTGTGGAAATTAACGTAAACAGAGTACAAGATTATAAGCAATTACCGCTAAAACACAAGCTTGATTGCTGCTGTTCTGCCAAAAAATTATTATGGGTAACAACCAGCACCGTACAGGGCAGGTTGGACAGGTAGTTAATAATCCGGGTAAAGGGTTCGGCAATTTCTTCATAGGAAGTGCTTTGAAAAACCTCATGGAGAATAACCAGCCCATGGGGTTTTATTTTGCTGCATATGGCGGACATTTCCTTCGCTTCCTCTTCAAACCTACCAAGTATTAACTCACTGGACGCAAACTGCACAAACAGGCCGGACACAATGGCAACATCAGCTTCCTGTGCGGCCACGGGCAGTCCTGCCTGGGCAAACAACTGCAGCAGCGCGTATTTCTGTAGAAACAGAAAATATTCGTCTCCATCTCCGCTGAACATTATCATTAAAGGCTGCGGCTCTGTTTCGTGTTGCCATTTGATGCGGGTTTGCTTGCCCGGGTCAAGTATCCGCGGAAAGCAAAATGGAATGTTTCTTGTTTTGTAATGCCTGGCAAGTGACAGTCCAAACTCGTACAACGGCAAATCTTTTTGTATGCGTTCCAAAGGCCTTTGCAAGTTTTGCGTAAACATAAAGATTAAATCTGCAATGTAAGTAAGGCTTTCCTTAATTGAATGAGAGAAGAATGCTTCCGCTTTTTCAAAATCTTCTTTCCTGCGTGCGGTTTCGCTTCTTCTAAGCATTTTTAAGAAATTTGGCTCAAACATTGTTATCCTTGGCCGCGAAAGTATGGGGTTAACCTTAAATATCAATTCCGATATGCGGCATGATAACTTGTTAAACTTCTCATCCATGGCAAAAGTAATAGAAAATTCCGAGTTGTGTCGCACATCTGCTACTTCCAGTTTTTTAAGTTCGTTAAAAAATGTAAGCAACTGTTTGATTTTTTCCCCTTCTGTGGTTTTTATCAGCAGCTCTTTGAACTTAATAAATACGTCGGAAGTGAAAGAAAAATCCTTTACATATACGGGCAGGTCCCGGTACAGCTTTATACATTCTTCGGCGTATCTTACCACCGGCGGGATACTGTCCATAACCGCTGCAAGCTGGTCTTTTTTCTCGCTGTGGGTGGCATGAGAGCGGGATTTGAATGCAGATTTTCGTTCCATTTTATGCTGCTCTTTTAGCTCGTCAAGCCGTCTTATCATTCTTGTCAAAATACTTACCAGCTCTTGGTTGTTTAAAATATCCGCAATTTCACGCTGGCGTTCGGTAATAACGCTTTTGTCCTGCTCCAAATTTCTTAAGTATGCCTCCATGTGGTTTATTACTTTTTCGTTTGGGCATATTTCGTGTAAAAGATGGGGTATGTTTAGGTCTTCCATGGCTCGCTTATCCATTTTCCTTCCCCCTTTGCGCAGCATTACTATATGTCAGCGAGTATTTTTCCAGTATTTCCATTACATTGGAATAACGCTCCCGCGAGCGGATAATTTTATACAGCCGCTCATTCCTTTCGTTGGTGGCGGCCATTAGGCAAGCAATGTCCGAGTAAGGCTGTACCCACTTTGTAAGGTTATGGAAGTGTGTAATCATTAGGCAGAAACATGTTTGCTGCTGTAACAATTTAATCATTTGGCCATATTCGGCCAAGGCAGTTTTTTCGTCGGTAGACGAAAACAGTTCGTTAATCAGCAGCAGTGATGTGGGCTTTGCATTTTCCACGGCGTCATAAACTGCTTTCTTCTCGGCAAGAAAGCGGTTTATTCCCTTTGCCTTGCCACCGGCAAACAGGGCCGTCATCTCGTTGTAGAAAGGTATCCGCGCCGCCGTGGCCGGGATAAACAAGCCCGCCGCAAATAAAGTTATGGCAATGCCCAGCCCGCGAAGGTATGTGGTTTTACCGCCGCTGTTTACGCCCGTTAAAATAAAAATCCGCTCGTTCTCACTGCAAATCAAGTCGTTTGGTACGATTTTTTCCGTTTTTTGTACTAGAAGTGACAGGTCGTGGCAGTCTTGAATATTTACCCCACGGCTTGGCGAAATTTGCGGGTAGCAAAGGGGAATTTTATGTTTGTTTAAATAGCCGAACAGTGTATTTACGTATAGTGCCATAGAAATATCACCGGGGTTAACTGGTATTATTCGATTATAAATATCTTGGTACTGCCCATAGAAGTCGGATATTCTGCCGTATATTTGCTTATCGTTTTTGGCCAGTAGCCAAATATACGAGTAAAGCATGTCCCCGTCTATGCCCCTGGGCTTCGGCAAGGGTGCGGCATCCATCCCAAAATCCAAAAACAATTCAAGTAAACGCCCATCTAAATAAGATGACGTATCATTTGCCGGTGTAGAATTGTAACCCAACATATTTTTGCCGTAGTGGCGTATATTAAAATTGTAGGCAGATATTGCGTTCATTAGTAACCGGCGGATTGTTTTTGCGTCCCGTACCGCGTTTTTTACTGCTTCTTCTTGGCAAAAGGCGGCGATTTCGGCTGCAAACCCGGACAATATGTTTGACTTGGCATCAACAATGTTATTTACAAGTTCCTCCAGCAGCGTCAAGTATACTTCCACCACCCGGTAAAATAAAAAAAGCTTTATTATCGGGTCTTTTTCTTTTTCATATTGCTCTGCCAGCTGCTGTGTTTGCAAAAGCTCGTCACGGGCTTTGCCAAACAAATCAACCAAATGCTCGGATGATAAAAATTCTTTGAAAAAATCTTGCCGGTCTATAATAGTTTTCGCATCTGTGGGCCGTTGCAAAAATGTACAAAACTCGGTAGTTTGGACTTCGCCCATGCAAAGGCGCAACAATTCGGGCAGTTTTATGTTTTCCAACGATGTATAGGATGTGAATGGCGTGTCGCTTTGGAGATTGCCGAAAAGACTTAATAGATTAAACATTGTTATTTTAGTCGTTTTCCAGTAACTCAATTAATGTTTTCATGGTTTTGCGGGAATCCATGTATGCGTACCTGCCGCCTTGGTATTCACCTTTTTGGATAAGCGGGATGCCGTTTGCTTCCAGCCGTGAAATTACTTGCTTCATTCCGTTTACCACAAACGCAAGGTGGTGAACGCCTTCGCCGTACTTGTCCAAATCTTCCCGCCAGGTGGACGGTTTCTCGTCCGGCTCGATTAGTTCCAGCGTTAAATTGCCGCCTACGTTGAAGAATGCCAGTTTCGCCCGTGCGTCGCATGGCTGCCCGCGGTATTCGCCCTGTGTTTCTTCAATTGGGCCTGTGGTAATGCAGCCCGGCTCTTCCATGCCCAAAATCGCGGCAAATTCTTTAATGGATTTTTCGATGTCATGCACCAAAATACCTACTTGTGTTACGATGTTTGTACCCAGTGGGTTCTTTTCCATGTCTTCTGCCTCCTAATTATAACGGGGTTTCCCGTGTTGTTCTGCTTCAGTTGGTCCCATTATCGAACCAACTGGTAAGAAAATCCGACCAGTTGAAATGCCTTCCCCCAATTATTGCCGCACATAATTTACAGCTTCTTGAAAATATTCCGGCCAGGCTGCGGTTAAAGCCATCTTTTCCCCCGTAACCGGGTGTGCAAACCCTATCTCCACCGCATGGAGTACCTGCCCCGCCTCTTTTAAGAAGGACGGCTGGCTGCGGTTACTGTAGGTTGTATCCCCCAGTACAGGGTGGCCCACATGAGCCAAATGAACACGGATTTGATGGGTGCGCCCGGTTTCCAGCCTTGCGGAAACAAGAGTGTACTTGCCCAATCGCTCCATTATTTCTACGTATGTTATAGCCTCACGGGTCCGCTTGCCCGCGTCGGTTATAATTGCCATTTTCTTGCGGTCTATAGGGTGACGGCCAATTGGCACGTCAATTTTTATTTTGTCATGCTGAATTGCGCCAAAGCACACCGCGTTATAAATACGTACCATAGAATTATCCGCAAGCTGCGCTGCCAAACCTTGATGAGCCGCATCATTTTTTGCGATAACCATTGCCCCGGATGTATCCTTGTCCAGCCTATGAACAATCCCCGGGCGCAATACGCCGCCAATGCCGGACAACTTGCCACAGCAATGGTGCATAAGCGCGTTTACCAGCGTTCCTTGCCAATTGCCTGCCGCAGGGTGTACAACCAGCCCCCGAGGCTTATTAATAACAAGCAGGTACTCGTCCTCGAATAAAATGTCAAGAGGGATGTCTTCTGCCTGTGTTTCGCAAGGCTGGGGCTGGGGCAAAGCGCAAATAATTAAGTCACCGGCGGCAACCCTGTAATTTTTTTGCAGGGGCTTACCGCTACAGGTTACATGGCCGTCTGTCAGTAATTTTTGGGCAATGCTTCGTGTAGGAATACCTTCTGCCCCGGTCAAAAAAACATCTACTCGCTCTCCGGCTTTTTCCGGCGGCACAAGAATTTTACTGTGCATTACACATCAAATCCAATATTACGCAGCCACTTTACAGACTCTTCCAAGTTGCATTCCAGCACAAACGGTACGTCTTCCCCTACGGTATAGAAAATTTTGTTTATCGCACCTGCCAGCGGAATTGCCCCTTGTCCCAGGGGTAAATGGTCATCATAATTCCCGCCGTTGTCATGAATGTGAACATGGCCGATATATTTGCCAAGTACGTCAATCCATCTGTTAAGGGAAACAGAGCGGCTGCAATATGCATGCCCTATGTCAAGGCAGCAGCGGATTTTGGGGCTGTTAACCCCATGAAAAATTTGCACAAACACTTCCGGGTCTTCATCTTCCACGTTTTCAATAAAAGCTGTTATGCCATCCGGGATACAGCTTTCTATGCCTTTCCAAAAATCTACGGCACTGTTAATAAAGGCGTCTATGGCATCGGTAGAGAATCCATTCAAAAATTTCCTGTATGATGAATGAAACACTACACTTTTAATGCCGTGAAACGCCGCAATTTCCATAGATTGAATGAAACGCTTTTTAGCAACCTCACGGATAAGCGGGTCGATGGAAGTATAATAGGTGTCGTGATACGCGCCATGCATAGAGACCCCTGTAATTCCTTCGGTATATTGGGCAACCTTTTCACGGTTGACATTAAAATCATCAGCAAAAACAGGGTTGGCATATTTAGTAACCTCCAGCCCCAAACGGTTTTGCTTTGTAAAATCAACATCTTTTTCGGAAAAATCTGTACAGTAAATAATCATTTTCTTGCCTCCAAATAAGAGGAATCCTTAATTACAAAAAGTATGATAAATGCGCCAAAAAAAACTCCTGAAACTACATATACATCTGCAAGGTTGAATATTGGGAAGTTTACAAATAAAAACGCCAGCATGTCCCGTACATAGCCAAATACCAGCCTATCGTACAGGTTCCCTATACCGCCTGCAAATATTAGGATTACGGGGACGCGTATAAGCCAAAATAATCTTCCCAAAGGAAGACGGTTGTAAAACCACAAAAGCCCGCCCATTAATATAATTTTTACAGCAGTAATAACCCAGCGGCCCCATTCAAAATTTGCAAGAAAGCCAAATGCCGCCCCTGTATTGCGGGTGTACGTAAGCCCTAAAAAACCGGGTATCAAAATACGGCTTGGCATGCCTTGAAGGTTGGCGGCAGCCCAGCTTTTTAACCACAGGTCTAAAGCCAGTAATACTGCCGCCACCAACAAAAATATCCCCCAGACAACAAGTCTGTTTTTATTCATCTGCAAAAGAAATGCCTATGGCTTTTGCAACTTTTACAAGTTCTCCGTTCGGGTCAACTACTTTCGCGCCGCCTTTACTGGTTTCACCCATTGCGCCGTTGCCCAAAACTACTTCAAGCGGTACGCCGGTCATTTCACCGTTTTGCAAAGCTACCATTTTGCCAAAATTACCGTCACGCACAAGTTCTGCGGCTTTTACGCCGTATCTGGCAGAAAGAATCCTGTCTGCCGGTGAAGTGTCGCCGCCGCGCTGGATATGCCCAAGTACACAATGGCGCACTTCGTTGGACACCATAGATTCCAGTCTGTTGGCAATATATGCCGCAACGCCGCCAAAGCGTATGGCGTCGGCACTGTCTGCGATAACTTTGCCCACTATGGCTTCGCCGCCTTTCTCCATTGCCCCTTCGCACACAGCAATAATTGTAAACGGATCACCTGCGGCGTTTCGTTCGTTAATTTTTTTCGCAATGCTTTCCATAGTGTATGGAATTTCCGGGATCAATATAACATCCGCGCTGCCTGCAATACCCGAGTGCAGACAAATCCACCCCGCACTGCGGCCCATAACTTCTACTACAAGTACCCTGTGATGACTTTCTGCTGTAGTGTGTAAGCGGCCTAAATTTTCCGTAACTATATTTACTGCCGTATCAAAACCATAAGTTGTTTCTGTGGAAGTAAGGTCGTTGTCAATTGTTTTTGGTACACCAACAACATTTACGCCTTTGCGCGCAAAATCCCGGGCACTTGTAAGTGTTCCGTCGCCGCCCAATACAATAAGTGCGTCCACACCTTCTTTTTTCATATTTTCTATTGCAATATCTGAAACATCTTTTTTAAGTTGCACGCCATTTTCTTCAATAGTGTAATCAAACAAATTGTCTTTGTTAGAATTATACAAAATTGACCCGCCCCTGTGCAAAATACCGGATGTTGTTTCATGGTCTAAGGGTACGAAATCGTTGTTATAAAGGCCCCTGTAGCCAAACCTGTATCCAATTAATTCGCAATCCATCATGCTGTGGCATGCACGAACCAATGTGTGGATTACTGCGTTTAGCCCCGGGGCATCTCCGCCGCCTGTCAGCACGGCAATTTTCTTTTTACTCATGTTCTAGTTGTTCCTTTCTTAAGTGAATATACTTGTTATACATATCAACTCCCACATTGTATATCATTTTTGTGGTTTTGTCTTGACTTTTTCTTAGAAATATTCTAAGATTGTGTGGAATCTCTACCCCGATTGAGATCTCAGCTGCACTAAAACACAAAATTGTATAATTTAGTTGGAGGTTCAACCATGCGCACCACCCACATTACAAAGCCTGCGGATGTACAGCGTAAGTGGTTTGTTGTCGATGCAACAGATCTTAACTTAGGCCGCTTGTCAACTGAAGTAGCGCGTATTTTACGGGGCAAGCATAAGCCAATTTTTAGCCCCAATGTCGATACAGGCGATTATGTTATTATCGTTAATGCAGACAAAATTAAAGTTACCGGTCGTAAATTAGACCAAAAAATATATGTGCGTCATTCCGGCCACATTGGTAAAAGAAAAGAAATTAAAATGCGTGACATGCAAAACAAAAAACCCGAATTTATAGTCACCCACGCTGTAAAGGGTATGCTTCCCAAAAATAACTTGGGTCGTCAAATGTTTGCAAAACTGCATGTGTACGCGGGACCGGAACACAAACATCAAGCTCAACAACCGGAAGCACTTGTGCTTAATTTAGAATAGGAGGCGCCGGCATATGGCATCAGTTTCATATTACGGAACAGGCA
>JGI20163J15578_10001028_pt1 | contig 11495 bp, 9 predicted proteins | sample TergutCu122P1_FD_15578 | JGI IMG/M metagenome (IMG submission 15578)
CCCGCTAATACTGAAAATTATTTTTAGCGATATTGACAAATGAGAACAGACATGGTAAAATGTGTACGAGAGAATATAAATGTTAAAGGGAGGCTAGATTTTATGACGAATATAAACACTACCGACAATATACCGCTGCCTGTAAATGCAGAAGCATTTGTTACGATAGCGCCTAATGGGCTTGAGGCATCAATTAGAATCACACCGCCTGCAAATAACGGAAGCACACTGAAATACGAAATGCTCAAAATCTTTTTGGCTAAAAACCGTGTTATATTCGGAATAGACGAGGGTACTTTACGGCGTTTGGGCGACAACCCCATATATAACACCGATTTTGTCATCGCGCGCGGTGTTTTGCCGGAAAATGGCGTTGATGCGCGCCTTATTTATCACATAGATACAGACAGGCAGCTCAGACCCAAAGAAAAAGAAGACGGAAGCGTGGATTTTAAAGATTTGGGCACTATACAGGAGATAAAACAAGGTCAGTTACTGTGCGAGAAAATAGCGGCGACTCCGGGTATTCCAGGTACTGATGTAAGAGGCGCGAGCCTGCCCGCAGTTGCGGGTAAAGATATATCCCTGCCTGAGGGGCAAAATACTGTTCTGTCCGGGGACAAATTGCAGTTGCACGCCGCCGTAGACGGTCATGTTACGATTCTCGGCAATAAGATAAACATACTCAATACGTTTACAGTGAACGGTAATGTTTCGATTGAAACCGGAAATATAGATTTTTCAGGCAACGTGGTCGTGCGGGGTGATGTCGCGCATGGGTTTGCGATAAAAGCCGACGGAGACATAACTATTGAGGGCGTTGCTGAAGCGGCGCATATAACAGCGGGAGGCACCCTTGTAATACGCGGCGGTTTCCTCGGCGGCGAAGACGGCGTACTTGATATAAGCGGGAATGCGTTCTGCCGCTTTATAGAGGGCGGCACAGTGAATGTAAAAGGCGATTTGGAGACCACATATATCATGAACGCCACAATTAAGTGTGGCGGCGCGGCAAAACTTACAGGCAAAGGATTGATAAGGGGCGGTCATATTTCAGCGCGCACGTCAGTGACAGCTAATTTTATAGGCAGCCCTAAAGCGTCGTCCGCAAGCACAGTAATAGAAATCGGCAACGACCACTCAGTGAAAGAACAGTTTGAAAAAGTATCACGGGAAGCGGAAACGACGGCAAAAAATATCGCAGGTCTTGAAGCAATGATAGTGCCTATGGAAAAAGCTAAGGCGAGCGGTTATCTTACCCTTGATAAGAGTAAGCAGCTTGAGCAGGCAAAAACTGTCCTTGAAACTTTAAAAGAGACGCTTGAAGCTATGAAAGAGACGCTTGAAACGCTTGAAACGCAAATATCAAACTTTGGGCGCGGCACTATAAATATAAGAAAGACAGCATATGCGGGGCTTAAAATAATTATTGGCGAGGAAACGCTTATACTTCAGACCGAATATGACCGCGTGTCTTTTTATAATAGTCCAGACGGCATAACCTTTGTACCATTGATAGAAAATTGATTCTCGCTGGGAAATTTGCGAAAAGTTAGAGTGTGCGTATAACTTTTGTTATACGCACACTATTTTCTCGTATTCTTGCAGATTTTGCGTCATCATCGCTTAAATACGCACAATTAGCTTTATTTTAACGCACATTTGCGGCTTTGTCTCGCATTTTTTCAAACGATATACCGTATTTTAAAGCTATATCTTTTGCGTAGCTTTTGCCGTCAGGTTTACCGCGCCTGATTTTGAAACTGCGCTCCCCGTCGTCGATACCCGCGACAAGCGTATCAACTTTATTTTTTGCCGATACGTTTATCTCGTCTACAAGCGCGGCAAGCTCGTGCATGTGCGTTGAATATATGCATCTGCACCCGAATAAGCTAAGCCCCGCGACCACTTCCGCCGCAATATACGAGCCTTCGAACGACCCCGTGCTTGACAGCGTTTCATCAAGTAGTACGAGGCTATATTCCGTAATTTCGTTCAGGACAATATTGAGACGCTCACATTCCTCTCCGAGCCTGCCTTTTTCAAACGTATCATAATTTCCCGCAAAGTGCGTGTATATACAATCGACAGGGCTTATTTTCGCCGTTTCCGCAGGCACTAACATTCCCAACTGGCAGAATAGCTGCGCGATTCCGACAGCGCAGGTTATAACTGATTTGCCGCCCCTGTTCGGTCCGGTTAAAATGTAAATCATACCGTTTTCATCGAAAGCTATATCATTTAAAATCAGTTTGTTTGAGTTCATGCTGATTGCGAGCGATGCGTTATATAGTCCCGTAATATCGAATATTTTTTCCTCGCGCTTGAATAATTCGGGTTTGCATAACCCAGCGCCTATTCTCTCCAGTTCAAACATAATATCCGCGCACTTTAGGATAAACGTTATCTCAGGCGCGAGTTTTGTTAGAAAATTAGTATTATTCCGCATAAAATTACTCACGATTGGACGCCATTGTTTTATCGAAGAACTGTAAAGTCCGTTTAACGTCTGAAGAAATACATAGTCAAACATTTGCGTTTCTTTGTCCGGGCTTGACATTCCCGGAAGTTCCGGCGGCAATTCTCCTGCGGGTATTGCGTTGATTGTATTTTTCACGGTAGCTTTCCAGGATTTTTTACTGGCTGACAAAGCAAGCGGCGCGATTGTTGTGTAATCAGTCTTTTTTAAGTTCATTCTCAAGAGCATGTCCATCAGTCCGCCCGACTTGAAAGGCTGGTCGTTTACGGATAGAATCCCCGCGTCCGTAATTCTTAACTGCCGGTCTAAATTCGCGCCGATTGTGACGCTTACCATATTCTTTACACGAAAACTTAAAGATTCTATATTTTTAACTAAATTTTGATATTCCCCGCTCTCATAAATCTCGGTTATACATTTGAATAAGTCAATGAAACCCTTTGATTCAAGCGGCTTTTCCAATTGCTTATAACTTTCGGCTAAAAAATTTACACATTGTACATATAATTCTATCTCGTTTATAACGAAAAAACTGTCTGCTAAGTCTGTACTGTTATCCGCGTTGGCATGTAAATTTCTCGCTCTTACTCTAATATCATAAATATCTGTCAAATATTCATGCGTTTGTTTCATAATCTCGTATAGTTCTTTATTTTTCAGAATATCGGCAAAAATATCAGCCCTGTAATTTATCGTTCCTACGTCGCATGTAACATATCGCAAAATATTAATTTTGTCATTATTGAACACGCTGTTAAGCCCAAGCACCGTCAAACCCAGCGACGCCAGCATTTGAGGGTTTTTATGAAAAGAAACGCTCACGTTATCCTTTTCGTAAATTCCCGGTTCGGGATATAAAAGACTGAATTTTTCAAAAGATTTGCTCATAAAATTTCCTCCTAAAAATTTTGATAAGTTTAATTAAAAAATTCTTAAAAGCATATCGACAATCGTCCATAGCCCTGCTCTGACAAACGGCGCAAGCATAGCCGCAGCAATAATCGTGACCCCAGTCAGACCCAGCAAAAGTAATACTGAATAGCCATGATGTTTCCACAGCTTTATATAATGCCCTGTACACCGAATCACCACGAAATATACCGGAAGCAACGGTACTACAAATATGCCGTAAGGAACAGCCGCTAACGCAAAAACAACTGCGAGATATTTAATCAGCGAGTATAGCATTACTTTCGGCGTATGTTTTGCCATATCGGGCATATAGTTCGGCATTGCGGGAACGTCGACGTCGATTTTACAAAAGACAATAAACTTTCTGCCTTGCTTTGTCAAGAAATATAATGCTGCCAAGTAGCCAACTGTGAAAGCAAACATATTAAAAACGCTTGACGATGCGTCATGCCAATGCCCCCATATCCACAAGGCTAAAACGAAGAGCACAGCCCCTAAAGTTAAAATTAGCCCTATTGTGCCTACAATAGTGAGAATTGCGTTTATTTTCCACCTGTTCTCCTGAACATATTTTCCTATATCTTTCATCATGATTATCCCCCTTTGATTTAAAATATAATTTCAAGTTTTTCTGGCTATATGATAACACAAAAAAGCGAGCCGCAGGAAATATTGCCGCGTAATGCGCAAAAAAAGCCCTGAAAAACAAAAAAATGAATTTCAGGACAAAAAACGGCACTTTCAGGACAATTTTTCTTCCCCTGTAGTTTTTTCGAACTGTATTATTTGTACAGCAATGAGGATTTATAGAAATCTGGTAAAAACCGGCATGTTCATGCGTTGTCCTCGCGTGTTGTATTTAACTATGTTGGCGGGTCAACGGTATGCTTATCTGCGCGGTAAAAGAGTCTGACTCGGCTTTAACGTCGTAAAGCCCGCCGTAATTTTCGACTATCGACTTTACGTGCCCCATGCCGAGTCCGTGCAAATCTCCGCGCTTCGTTGTCTTAAACCTGCCGTTTTCCATTATGTATTCACCGTTGGTTGAGTTAGTAAGTTTGATGTTAAGCTGGTTCTTGACAATTATCATATCAAGATTGATATATCTGCCTGCGTCTATCTTACAGCAGGCTTCTATTGCGTTATCAAGCAGATTTGATAAGATAGAACATAAATCCGTGCTTTCGATAGCAACATCGCCCGGCAGATATATATTATGTTCAAAAGCTATATCATGCGATGCAGCCAGCGTTGCTTTAGCCGAAACGATTGCGTCCGCTATATAATGTCCCGTGACAATTTCTAAAGACGAACTTTTAATTTTCTCATCCAAATTTTTTATATAATTTATAGCTTCGCCTGTTTTATCCGCCGCGCCGGGCTTCTCAAGCATACTTAAAATTAGCTGCATGTGATTGTTGTAATCATGCCGCCATTCGCGCATTTTAGTATATATTTCTATTACTTCGCTGTTATGCTGCTCCGTAAGCTCATACTGCTTATTTTGGGCTATCAACGCATAGTTCTTTTCCGCCTCTCTGCTTATGGTTTCATATAGGACAAACACCGCTATATTTATAACTAAATAACTGACAGAAACTAAAAATATTATTTCCTCCGAAATATGAACGTCATCACTGTGCATCGAAATAATCATGAAGAACAACAAGATGACGCTTATAAAAGGGACAACAAGGCAGACCAGCATCGGCGCCGGCGGTAAGAAATTTTTCGCGCCGGAATTTTTTCTTTGTTTAGCCAAAAAGTAAAAGACGCCTACCTGCAAAGTTGCCGCTATAATCATCGTTAAAAGCCGTTCGTTTGAATTTGCCGACAGTATATGCGCGCTGTCAACGCCGCCTATAATGGCAATAAACATTGTGGAAAAAACATTTATTGAAACGAGAAGTGCGAAAGAAATAAATGTCCAGAATATTTTTTTAATATTACTGCCCGTCCTGAAAAAAAGCAAGTATAAAACACAGCCCGAAATAACCAGAATTTCTATTGTAACCGATGAATTTAGAAAAGGGATAAATATACGCAGTGAGAAAACAATAATAATTACCGCAATAAATAAAAGCGTAGGCATAAAAGTGCGGTATTTCGCAGCAAATTTACTGCAAAGCAGATAAAACAACACGCCGGTTTCTACTGTAATAACAAATATTTCGACCAGAATCCACTCTAACGGCATTGCATACATTCCGAGGAAAGCCGTAAAAACCGTCCATATACCTGCCCTGATAAACGGTGACAGCGTAATTGACACCGTAATCGTAATTCCTGACGCGCATATCAGAGTTATCACGGAATACCCATGATATTTCCATAATTTTATGTATTTAAGTATACATTGCAGTACAACGACATATGCTGGAATCATTAAAAATATAATAACGCTGTGCGAAGCGATAACGACCGCGATTAATATAAAAATAAACGCTAAATATTTTATCAGCGAATAAAACATGACTTTCGGTTCATGCTTTATTCCGTCAGGATTTTTGTAAACCTGATAGAAAACGTTAAATTTCTGCGCTTGTATCATTGCGAAGCACATAAACATCGGAAAAGCAAGCATTCCCGCCAACATATAAATAACGCCCACAGGAGCTATCGCAATACTCGCAAACGCAAAGACTCCCATCGCCCATGCTAATATAACCGCTAAGAATAACACTGCGATTATTGTCCCTGCGACAATGACCGTTATCTTTAATTTCCGCTCTGCAGGCATATCATATCGCCCCTTAAGCTTTATTTATATTATATTTTATAAAGCTGTCGTTTATTTCTTTGGCAATATTTTTACTTAAAGGGATTTCGCGTTCGTTTGACATAAACGCATAGCTTTTAGAAACGGCTTCAACATGCCGTATATTTATAATATATGATTTATGGCATCTTACAAATAAATCGTCGTTCAGTTCGTCCAGTATTTTTGTGATGGTCTTTCTGAAAGTATACTCGCCTTTTACCGTGGTCATAGTAGCGTTATGCGAGAACATTTCTACACAAATTATATCTGCATGCGAAATTTTAAAAACTTTCTCTAAATCGTCCAATAAATAATATTTTTTAACGCGATTGTTCTGCCAGACCTTATTAAGGCAGATGAAACAATCTTCTTTTCGCGCCGGTTTCAGCAAAAATTGCATTGCCGCGACAGAATAGCCTTTGAGTACATGTTCTTTCATGCTCGTGACGAAAACAATCGCCACGTCATTATTGGTCTTACGGATTATTTTCGCTAATTCCATGCCGGTCAGGCTGCCCATTTTTATATCAAGAAAAATCAGGTCATAGTCTTCGCTTTCCTGCCACTCGTACAAAAAGCGTTCCGCGTTAATATGCGCGAAAATCTCCACAGGAACAGCTCTGTTTTCAGCCCATTCATTTATATATCCGATAAGCTGTTCAGCGTACTTGTCCTCGTCTTCGCAAATTGCTATTTTCACAAAATTTCACCTCTCTTTTTTACTTCACCAGTACTTGTTCAACGGACTTGGACAATGTTGGTGCTTATTTAATGCCCGCATTTGGACAAAACAGCCGCAATATTTACACATTACGCCCCCCGTCAGTCCTTCGCAGTCAAAGCAAAGCTCCAGACGCGCTTTATATTCTTTGTCCGTCACCCGCAGAGCTTCGTCAATCGCATCAAGATATTTGGGGAGCTGCGCCTTGACCTGCTCCGTTAAGAGCATGTCCTGCATATCGCACCGCTTGCATTCTATCTTGTTCAACACGCTTAATATTTTTTCCTGCATATATAAATCCCCAAAGGGGCGAACTGCGTTTGCTCGCCCCACTTAAATATCATTTTACTTATTGATTGACTTGTATCAAAACAAGCGATTTCGGTTCGAGCTTTACAGTAATATTGCCGCCTTTTATAACGCAGCCGTCATATTTTTTTACCGTTACGTTTTCTTTTGCGTCAAATGTGTTATGCGAAGTAACTTTGTCCGCCGTGAGGATTTCGGCTGCTACGGATTTGATTTCGTCCGCTCCCCTAAGCTCGATTGTAAATTCATGCGCGTTCAGATGGTCAATATTTGTAAGGGTAATATTCACGTCGCCGGCTTCGTTTTCTGAAGCTGTACCCCAAACTGCAGGAATCGTATCGCTTTCTTCGCTTCTTGGGCTTCTTCTCGGAGGTTCGGCAGGTTTCGCATCGCCGAAAGTAAAATCAGGCGACGTAAAGTGCATAGGCAGTAAAGTCGCGTCATGATGCGCCGCGTACATTTTAAACGCGTGATAAGTCGGGGTCAGGAGCATTTTTTCGCCATCTGTGAGTATGACTGCCTGTAAAACATTTATAGTCTGTGCGATATTTGCCATTTGAACCCTGTCGGCGTGTTTATTAAATATATCAAAGTTTACCGAAGCAATCAGCGCGTCCCTGAGTGAATTCTGCTGATACAAGAAACCGGGATTTGTACCGGGTTCGACGTCAGTCCAGATTCCCCACTCGTCAACCATCAAGCCCACGCGTTTCATCGGGTCATATTTATCCATTATTGTGCTGTGCTTTGTGATAAGCTCGTCCATTCTCATCGTAGAGCGCATCGTTTTAAAATATTCTTCTTCGGTGAAATCGGTCGCGCTGCCTTTTTTACCCCAGTTGCCTGTCGGAATCGTGTAATAGTGCAATGACAAGCCGTTCATTTGCCAGCCGGCTTCACGCATTAATACTTCTGTCCAGTTATAATCCGCCACATTCGGTCCGCAGGCTATTTTATAAAGGCGATTTCCGCCGAAGTTACGGCAGTATGTCGCGTATCTCTTATATTCGTTTGCATAATAGTCAGGGGTCATGTTGCCGCCGCAGCCCCAGTTTTCGTTGCCAACGCCCCAGTACTTTATTTTCCACGGGTCTTTCTGCCCGTTTTCCTCACGCAATTGCGCCATGGGCGAGAGTCCGTCAAACGTGATGTACTCGACCCATTCCTGCATTTCGCGGACGGTCCCGCTTCCAAGATTACCGCAGATATACGGTTCACAGCCGTCAAGCTGGCTAATCAGCTCAAAAAATTCATGAGTGCCGAAACTATTATCTTCGACGACGCCACCCCAGTGCGTATTTATCATTTTCTTGCGCTTTTCTCTCGGACCGATACCGTCCATCCAGTGATACTCGTCGGCAAAACAGCCGCCCGGCCATCTGAGTACAGGAATGTTCATTGCCTTTAGTGCGTCTACAACGTCAGTTCTCATGCCATTTTTATTCGGGATAGGCGAACCCTCCCCCACAAACAGACCCTCATAAATACAACGCCCGAGATGCTCGCTGAAATGTCCATAAATATTTTTATTAATTTTGTAACTCGGCGTATCTTGGGAAATAATCATCTTTGCCATAGTTTTTTACTGCTCCTATTCTTCTTTTAATTTATTCATTCATCCAAACCCGCATTTCGGTCAAGCCACGGTTAGCCCATGCAAAATATGGTATCGCTTTGAGCTCCTGAGGCACAAGTTCCGGCGCGGTTTCACTGTAAAGGACCTCGCTTGACAGGGCTTTAAGCCCTGTCATTGTCAGCGTCCGCATATTTTGCAGTATGCCGCCGGTTTCCGCGGACACTTTGATTTCTGCGTTTCTCGGCAGTCTGAGCGCGCTCAGAGGCTCAGGGTTGTCTATACCCTCAAAACAGTATGCGATAGGTCCGCGCATCAATGCGACGCGGTTGGCGTTCTCCCTGACTGCAGCATTAGCATATATGCGGCGCAGGTTCATATCAAGCGACAACTGCACGCTATGTTCTCCAGCTTCAAGCTCGAATATCGCATAGCCGTCGCGCAGGTCATACGGAACGGCGCTAAGGCTGTGGCTCTTGCTCCATTTTGGAACGCGCAGCGCAACTTTTATTTTCCCGTCGCAATTTATTTTCCAGTTAAGTTCGCCCTCCCATGGATAATTGCTTGTATGCGTGATATTGACGCCGCCCCATTCTGCCGTGCCGTCAATATACAAGTGTATGTTAAGCTCGTCGCCGTCTAAATCGTAAGCATAATCATATAAAGACAACAGCAGGCGCGCTAAATTAGGCGGGCAGCAAGCACAGCCAAACCATGCCGGGCGCTCCGGTAAAGCGTGGCGGTAACCCGGATTTTTACCTGAAATTCCGGGGATTACTTCCAGCGGATTTACATAGTAATATTTGTTGCCCTCTAAATTTGAACCGGCGAGAACAGTATTATATAACGCGCGCTCCATTTCGTCCGCAATTTCGCCTTTTCTGCGCAGTTTGACCATACGCTTCGCCCAGAATATAAACGCTATAGAAGCGCAGGTTTCGGCATATACGGTATCATTCGGCAAGTCATAATCTGCAGCAAACGCTTCACCGTAAACTGTCGCGCCCAGTCCGCCCGTTACATACATCTGACGATTGACTACATTTTCCCACAGAGTATTCATCGCTTGAACAAGTTCAGCGTCGCCTGTGTGTATAGCCGCGTCAGCCATGCCGCTGTACATATATAATGCGCGGACAGCATGACCTACAGCGCGTTTCTGCCGGCGCACCGGCTCATGTGACTGCGAATATGGCAAGCCGTCTTTTCTAATGCCGCCCCAGTGCGTCTTTTTACCGTCAGCTTGCAGTTTTTCAAACTCTGCCAAGAAAAAATTCGGTTCCGTACCGCGCCGGTCTAACAACAGGTTAGCCAACTCCGCATATTTTTTATCGCCAGTCACGGCATACAGGCGGTACAGCGCAAGCTCAATTTCCTGATGACCATCATAGCCTTCTATTTTACCGGGACCGAACACGTCATAAATATGGTCTGCTTTACGCCGCATCACGTTTAAAAACTTATCTTTGCCGGTCGCCAAATAATACGCGACTGCACCTTCAAGCATGTGACCCGCCACATACATTTCATGGCATTCGCGTAAATTTCGCCATTTCATGTCAGGTTCTTTAATGATAAAATACGTGTTAAGATAACCGTCCGGCTGCTGAGCCTGCGCGATTATATCTACAATGGCGTCAACTTCCTTTTCGAGTTCGCCGTCTTTTTTCAGCATCAGCGAATAAGCGGCGGCTTCAATCCATTTACCCACATCGCTGTCCTGAAAGACCATGCCGTAAAATTCCCCGCTTTTCAGCCCTGCCGCAATTTCAAAGTTTTCGATTGCATGACTTGGCGCAGCGTCAGGCACTTCGTCCTTTAGCGTGCTTAACTGGAACGGTACCATCTGTGTGCGTACTCTTTCGATTATACTGCCAAAAAAGCCGCTGCCTGTTTTAATAGCTTTAATAAAAATCAGCTCCTTTTATTTTAAATTTTATTTAACTGCTTGTTTTTAGCTCTGGCACGCGGTTTTAGGTGTGATTTTAAGGTACAACCAAGGACACTCATGTCTAAACTCACGAGTGTTCTTAGCTGTACCTTAAAACATTGCATTTGTTCGTCCCTACATTTCTGACGTTTCACCTATCCAATAGCCGCGTCAATCATTCTGTCAAGCTCGCGCTGTATCCTTGCTGTGTGCCTTTCGAAAACCGAAGCAAAGCTGCGGTTGTTAGAGCTGAACATTCCCGCTATGATGCCGTCGCGTATTATGGCGCATAATGTCGTATCACCCATGTCAACGACGAACGAATCGAACATGAGCGCGAGCATCTCCGCCGATGCTTCGTCGCGGATGTTGCGCACCATCAAAATCGTGTCAAGATATGTCGGCAGCACAGTCCGGTATGATTTGGCGTTCAGCGCCTCAAATATTGCCCCGGTCATCTCAAGCTGCTGGTTAGTCACAGGCACCAAAGTTGGGATATAATACGAAATGCGCCCGTAGTGCCTCTCCTGATATGCGTCAAATTTCGGGTACGGCAATATGCCGAAATCGGTTTCCATACCGCGCAGTCTTTCTATCTCAAAAAATGACGTGTCCATAAATAAAGCCCTGCTCTCCTGAAACGCGTTGATACTCGAAGAAGGTATATCAGCGTCAAGCGGCGCATTGTGCCACCAGTGGCCCTCGTCCCACATAAGTTCGTATACGCGTTCCCAGACAGCAAGGAAACGTTCTTCATTCATCGCAAGATACGGCAGGTCATCTCCGTCTTTTCTAATCATCAGCGCACCC
>JGI20163J15578_10001029_pt1 | contig 11485 bp, 9 predicted proteins | sample TergutCu122P1_FD_15578 | JGI IMG/M metagenome (IMG submission 15578)
CCCTGGCGGCCGGAAAATCATGCCTTGCGGCGATCCTGACCGTATCGTAAAACGCCAGAGCCATTTCAAGGCATCGCTGCCTGCCAGCATTTCCGTATCGTTTATATAACCCGATAAAACATTTATCTTTTTGACAAAAACCCACAGCTCTTTAACGATAAAAAAGTTTTCTCCAAAAGACGATACTTTTTTGAATTCAGGAAACAGCCCAGGATACTCAACAGCAAGCTCATAGGACTGTTTGATAAAATTGAAATAATCCTCTTTCATTTCAACATAGCTTGACCGTTCCGGCGGCGTTAAAAAAACAAGGTAGGGTTTGAGCAAATTCATCAGTTCGTCCAGCTTTGCGTGGGCGCTTAATAAAACCTGGACAGGAATTTTTTTAACCGTTTTTTTACCAGACATACTACAAACCTGAACCGCTGCATTTAAAGCTGATTTAATGCCGCTTATAGTATAATATAATAAAAAAAATGCCGCGGACAATGGCCGCAGGCAAATTTTTTATAATTTTTATGATTACTGATAAAACCGCCGCCCAGGCAGAGCTTCTTTTTAACCGCCTCACAAAACGCTACAGGCACCTGAAAAAATGGGCACGCCGGATCGGAACCAATGCCTTCCGCCTTTATGACCGGGACATTCCTGAAATTCCCCTGATACTCGACCTCTACAACGACACAGTTTCAGGCGCCCTTTACAAACGCCCCTTTGAAAAAGATGAAGCCGAGGAAGAAAACTGGCTTCTGGCAATGAGGGAAAGCGCCGCCCGGGCTTTGGGTTTAAAGATGAGCTGCATTTTTTTGAAAACGAGACAGCGGATGAGACAAAGACAGGAAGCTGGAATCCAGTACGATAAAATATCCGGGAAAAGCGTCTACCGGGATGTAATTGAAGGCGATCTCAGTTTCCGCGTGAATGTTTCTGATTACGTCGATACGGGGCTTTTTCCTGACGCCCGCAAAAAAAGGGCTGTCATTCGCAGCGAGGCAGCGGGGAAAAGCGTCCTTAACCTCTTCGCCTATACATGCTCTCTTTCGGTTTGCGCGGCAAAAGGCGGGGCTTTTCAGGTAGATTCAGTTGACCTTTCCAATACATACCTTGATTGGGGAAAAGTCAATTTTGTCCTCAATGGACTAAACGAAGGACTTGGCGAGCAGGACAAGTTCGGCTTCATCCGGGAAGATGTCAGTCAGTTTATNAGNCANGCAGCNAGAAAAGGCAAGCGCTGGGATCTAATCATTCTTGACCCGCCGTCTTTTTCCAACTCAAAAAAAATGAAAGGCACNCTCGACATACGCCGTGATCATCGGGAACTAATTCAACGCTGCCTTTCGATNCTAAGCCCAAAGGGAACCCTGTATTTCAGCAGCAACGCAAAAGGCTTCCGCCTTGATGACACTGATTTCCCCNGTTACAAGATCCGCGAAATAACGGAAAAACTGCGTGACGAAGATTTCCTGGGGAAAAAAATCCCTGCGTGTTATGTGTTTGAAGAATAGNGTATGTTATTTTGCAGCTTCATGGGGACGTCCCCGCACCTTTTTTCGGCAGCCCCCTGCTGCAATTATTTTCAACCATCGTTGCCCATACGATAAAAATGCTGTATAAACAAATGAATATCCAGGAGAAAAAAGAATTATGAAAAAAATTGTGTACGCGTTTATTTTGATTTTATTTTGCGCATCAAACCTCCAGTCTTTTGCATTAGAAACTGAGATATTAAAAGCCGGATTAAAATCAGGGATTGAAAATTTTGTAGATAAACACAAAGATACAACTGCCGCAGTGTCAATTGCCGTATTTACAAACGAGGACATCTTATTTGAGAGATCCTTCGGTTTTATCAATATCACAGGAAACGTAAAAAACCACAGCGATGCGGTTTTTGAATGGGGATCCGCTGGAAAATTACTGGTTTGGGTCAGTGTGATGCAATTGGTTGAGCAGGGCTTGCTTGATCTTCACGCAGACATTCGTTATTACCTGCCCGCCGGTTTTTTAAGAAGGCTCAGCTTTGAAGAACCCATCACAATGATTCATTTAATGAACCATACTCCCGGGTTTCAGGATATTCACCTGTTAACCGTAAGGCCGGGGCGAAGAATCCGCGAACTCGGCGATGTTCTTAAAAGATTCGAGCCGCCTCAGCTATTCCGTCCGGGAGAAGTTGTTGCATACAGCAATTACGGCACGGCTTTGGCAGGTTTTATCGTGGAATTAATTTCAGGCAAGCCGTTTTATCAATATGTACACGATCATATTTTTGCTCCGCTTAACATGACAAAAACAGCCCTCAAAACCGATTTGCGGGATAACGAATGGGTACAAACTCAAAGAACAAAAATTCATGGCTATACATGGAATCTGAGGAGCAGGGGCAAAGCTTCTTTTTTGACTCCTTTTTATCCTGCCGGACAGGCAACCGGGACGATCTCGGATTTTCGTAAATTTGCACAGGCTTTGCTTCCCTGCGAAAACGGCGCTTCGCCGTTGTTTCGATATCCCGAAACCCTGGAACAATTGTTTACACCAACCGCTTTTTTTCCCGACGGAAAAACCGCCCGCATTTTCCACGGCTTTATGTCATACCCTCACCTGTCAGGGAATGTACTCGGGCACGGCGGCAATACAGCCGGAATGTCTTCACACCTTCTGATTGATTTGGAAAGCAAGGTGGGTATGGTTGTAATGGCAAATCAAGTTCAGGAATCAACATACAACTTTCATTTGCCGTTACTTGTTTTTGGCGAAGCAGATTTTTCCGCGTTAAATAATTCGGCAAATGATGTGCCGATAGATGGAATATACCGGATGGCGCGGGGTTACAAAAGAGGCATTTCAAGGGCGCTTAGTTTGATGTTAATACCGCTGTTTGAAAGCAATGAAGAGATATTGACAAAAGCAGCCCCTGGCGTTTACAAGTTCACAGGTTTTGGCATGATGTTTCTGCTTTTTGCATCGGCTGATGAAAGCGGCAATATACAATATCTAACCAGTTTTGTAACTGATTTTGTTAAACAAAATAATGCCCTGGTTGTTTTTGAGCTATTTGTCACTGTATTGTTTGTGATTTCCGGTTTTTACGGACTTGTAATGCTGATCATAATGATCATCAAAAAGCTGCGAAAAAAAGAACAAATACTTCCGTGTTTACGTACTGGGATTTACGCTGCTTCATTTGCAGCAATAATCAATTTCTTCGTTTTTATATTGAGCGTCTTCCTGTTTTTTGCATCCTTACCAGGAGTCATATTTCACGGAATTTTGTTTATTTTGCTTACCATTGCGGTAATATTCTGTATAATAAAAATCGCTCTCCGGGCAAAAATCATCAATTTGGTTAAAAAACAAAAACGCCAGCTTATCATCACCAGTTTAACTGGTATAATAGTTGTTATCAACGTTTTTTACTGGCAGCTTTGGATGTTTTGGATATAGGAGAAAACCATGATTAATTTGAAAAGAAAACCTATTATTGCCTGTTTATTCTGCATAGTTTTATTTGTAACAATTGTTTTTACGAATTGCGTTACAAGGCAAAAACATGATTTTTCACAATATAATTTATCCTTAAAAAACACATTATCAATATTTCTTTTGAACAATGGAAACAATTACTTTTTTTGTATTTTTCTTCAATACATCGGCGATTTTGAAATTTCAAATTTTGAATTTGATCATGGCAATATACTAATCGGCGATTATAATATTTCACTAAACAGAAGCAATGTTAACGTTTTAATGTTTTTAAGTGAACCAGCACCAAATGAGTGGCCTGATTATTATATGAACCAATATACATTTTTCATTGAAAGACATCTGACTAATAATGAGATGAAAAATATAATCAATCAATACAGGATGGGAAATATCCATTCAAGTTTTTATATTTGGTTCGATATTACCATTGACGGCGAAGAACAGCCCGGAAGCGGAATATTGGATACTTTTGAACTTTTCAACGGGCCAATTGATAAAGATATTTTGAATTTATTCCCGCATTTTGAAATTTTTATAGAAAAATACCTGTAAAAGTGACGTTTTCAGGTATATAAAAAGAGTCCAAGCGCTTGGACTCTTTTCCCGGACAAGAACTTAAACTTAAAGCCTTAAAAAGCAACCTGCGGGACCTGCCGCGCTGTTTCTGCTATTTCAAAGTAAGCGCGGGGGGTAAAACCCATATTGCCTGCAACTATGGAGCCCGGAAATGCGCGAATCCTCACGTTAAAGGAGCTCACGCTGCTGTTATAACGCCTGCGGGCAACGGACAGGCGGTTTTCCGTACCTGCCAGCTCATCCTGCAGGGCGATGAAATTCCGGTTTGCCTGCAAAGTCGGGTATGCCTCCACGATAACCATAAGGCGCGACAGGGCTGACTGCATCTCGTTGTAACCCGCCGCTTTTTCCTCTATCGTTCTTGCACCCGCAAGACGTGCGCGCGCATCGGCTATGTCGGCAAAAACCTGCTGTTCGTGCGCGGCATAACCCCTGACCGTATTCACCAGGCTGGGGATTAAATCATTTCTGCGCTGGAGCTGGTTGTCAATTTCTGCCATGGTCTGGTTTATTGTTTCATCCAGCATAATAATATTGTTGCGTGTATTGATATAAAAAACAGCGAGGCCGCCGCCAACAACAACAATTAGCATTATAAACGCGACAAAAATAAAAAGAATGTTTCTCTGCATTTTCCTTTCCTTCGTAAATTAATAAATTAAAACCTGTTTCCGGGGATCAAAACCTCCGGAAAGCTCCGCCGCCGCCAAAACCGCCGCCGCCGAATCCTCTGAAACTCCCGCCGCCGCTAAAACCGCCGCGCGAAGCTCCGCCAATACTGCTGCCAAAGCTGCCGGAACCAAAACCCCTGCGCCTTCTGGCCATTCCGCCGAGAAGCAGGAAGGGGAAGAATCCTCCCCTGGAAAAAAACATGATGAACAAAAAGAGAGGGATGATACCCAAACCGGCGCCTGCCCCGTAGTGCGTCTGTCTCGGCGCCTGGGCAACACGAAACTGAGCCGGGTCGATCCCTTTTTCCTGCGCAATAAATCCTGCTATGGCATGCGAGCCTTGCAGCATACCCCTGGAAAAATCCCCGGCTCTGAACGCTGGTATAACCGCCTCGTCAAGTATCCTGCCGGCCCTGGCATCGGTAATCGCGCCTTCAAGTCCGTAGCCGACCTCGATTCTAACTTCACGCTCTGATACGGCTAAAACAAGAAGAACGCCTGTATCCGCGCCCCCGGCTCCAATGCCCCAGCTCTCGGCAAGGGCAAGCGAAAAATCATCGAGCGAAGCAAAAGGCTCAAAAGTTTGCACGGTAACAAGCGCTATCTGGGCGCCCGTTTTGTTTTGAACCGCCGCGGCAAGGTTTTCTGCGGCCTGTATATCCTGCTGCCTCATTACTCTGGCAAAGTCATTCACAAAACCGCGGGGCCTTGGAAGATTTTGTGCAGACAGATATAACGGCGCAGAAAGACCGGACGCCATATAGAGTACAATGGCAAAAAATAAACCGGAGCGTTGGAGTTTTGACATCAGGAATCTCCGCCCTGTTTGTTTTGCATTTCATTGACAACACGAACCATAGCTTTTAACGCTTCCAATAGGGTCTCGGCAAGATCCAAAGCGCAGGTTTTTTCTCCCTGCCTGAAGCGTCCAAGAACCGCGAAGCTGTCCATACAAACGCCGTACTCAGCCGTTATACGTTCCAGAAGAGCTTCTGCCGGAATATCGTTTATGTCTTTCAGGCGCAGAAGTCCGCGGAAAAGTGTTCCGCAGAGGCCGGACCAGGAAAGCAGGAGCTTACCCAGGAGCTTATCTTTGCCTTCAGCAAGGATGAGCATATTGCGCATATCGTTTACTGCGCCGCGGAGTTTTTCTTCAAGCTGGTAGCGAAGCATATCGGGGCAGAGTTTCAGATCGAGTACGCTTTCGTCCCCGTAAAGAACTTTAAAAGCGCCCTGAATTTCGCCGTACTCCAAAGGAAAAACATCAACCGAAGACACAAGCTCCTCATGGGTCATAACAAGAGGGTTTATGCGGTGTTTCCTCAAAATGGATTTTAAAGCGCTCCCCATCTCGAAAATTTTACGGGGACTGGATTTTTCCAGAACAACAAGGATATTGATATCGGATATTCCCTTGCGGAAGCCGCCGCGCACAGCGCTTCCATACAGGACAAGGGCGCGAAGATCACTGCCAAAATGGTTTTTTAAACGCTCAGTTAACTCAGGTAAAATATCTAACATTCTGCCATTATAACCTTTCAGGGAAGATTATTTCAATATACCCCCAAAAATGCTTCTCAAAATGAAACATATCAGTTAAGTTTAAAAGCAATGAGCTGCTTAATCCATGCAGACCTTGACGCTTTCTATGCCTCGGTAGAACAGCTCGATAATCCGGCATACATGGGAAAACCTGTAATCGTAGGCGGTCTGCCGGACGACAGGCGCAGCGTGGTGTCTGCGGCTTCCTATGAGGCGCGGCGATTCGGCGTTCATTCCGCCATGCCCATTACCCAGGCCTTCAAGCTCTGCCCGGCGGGGATTTTTCTGCGGGGACGCATGGATCGCTACCAGGAAAAATCGAACGAGATAATGGCTGTTTTTGGAGATTTTTCCCCTGATGTACAGCAGCTCTCCATTGATGAAGCGTTTATTGACATTACCGGCACAGAAAAACTTTTCGGCCCGCCGGCAGAGCTTGCAGGAAAGCTCAAAGAAAGGGTTCGTTGCGAAACAGGGCTAACCGCCTCGATTGGCATTGCTTCCAATAAGTACGTGGCCAAGATCGCCTCAGGAATTTCCAAACCCGACGGGCTTTTCATCGTAGCCGCCGGAGACGAAGAAAAGTTCATGCGTTCCCTTCCGGTAAAAAAAATCTGGGGCGCGGGCGATAAAACCCAGGAAAACTTCAAAAAATACGGCCTGGAAACCTGTGATGATATTTACCGGCTTTCCCAGGATATCCTCGCTTCGATGTTTGGAAAGGCCCTGGGCTGCTTCCTCTACCGCGCCGTCCGCGGTGAGGCAGCGGAAAACTTCGATACGGTGCGGGGCTCCCATTCCATGAGCGCCGAGCGCACTTTTGAATACGATCTCTATGATAAATTTACGATCGAAAGCGCCCTCCTCGATATTTGCGAGACCCTGATTTTCCGGCTTCATTCAAGCGGTTTCCAGAGCGCGACTGTTTTGCTTAAAATTCGCTACAGTGATTTTTCCACAGAAACCGTACGGGAAACTTTCAAAGACCCGGTTCTGACCCTGAACGATTTTTATAAACGGATACTGGAGCTTTTTCACAGAAAGTACGAAAAAGACAAAAACAATGCCAATGGCCGGGGGATGGGCATACGCCTTATAGGCGCCGGTTTTATCAATTTAAGCCCTGAAATTCCCATACGTCAGGGAGACCTCTTCGGCGAAAAAAATGATAAAGAGCGCCGCCTGGAAGAATCAATTTTGAAGATCAACAAAAAACACCCCGGAGCGGCCCTTCGCCGCGGGCGTTCAACTTTGGCTCCCTAATATGCCTTTTGCGGCAAATTCTGCAAAAACTCCAATTCTGGCAGAAAATTGTGGATAAATTGTTCAAAAGTCAAGGAAAAACCCGAAAATGTATCAATCTTTATACATTTTTGTAGTTTTCTTCTTTGCCGCTCTTTTTTTAAAGAGCTAATTCCTTGTATTACAATGAATTACGTTAATTTTTACAATGAACAACAGCAGGGAATTTTACTTAAATTTTAAGGTTTCCGGTAATGGCAATGTGGATAACTTGTTGAAATGATTTACCCCGCAGAAACCTGTCTTGCATGAGTGTGCTTCACGTGGTACGCTGGTAGAAAGATGAAAAACCTTGCCAAGCTGACGCTTTTTTTCAGTTTGTCTTTTTCCATTCTCTTTTCCGCTGCCTTTTTATTAAGGTTTCTTTCTGCCTGGATTGACATCGCCCGGTCTATTCCTGTGGCAGCCGTGCCCGGCCAGGATGCGGCTGACCTTGCCTGGAGAGCCCTTCCGGCGGCGCTTTATTTGACCATACTCCTGATTTTAAGCTATTCGGCACGGCGGAAAATTTCTTTTCCGTTAACCCTGTTTTGTACCCTTATAATGGCTTCAATTTTTACCATAGGAGTTGCGGCCGGGCTGGACCGGGCCGAAAATCTTAGACCGGCATTGAGGCCTGCATCTCCAATTCAGGCAGGGCCGGGTTTAATTCTTTCGCGGCTGAATAATTACATAATACTTCTGAGAGACTCAAGTGACATTCAGGGGCCGCGGCTTGTTTCGATTCCTGATCAGCCTTTTATCTACCAGGAAATACCGCGGGGGCCGAACAACACCATTTTAGGCCTGCCGGCCATATCTTTCGGCAACGAGCCGCCCTGGTTCATTCAAAGCCTGAATATGGATTTATCCCTCAGCGCCGAAGAAATGAGAAGCCGGCTTGAATACGATTTTACCTATTTTGCGGTTTATATTTTTTCACTAATCCTGCTGCTTGCCTCCCTGCATTTTCTTCTGGGATTGAGCAATTGGCATTTGGCAAATATTTTCCTTGGCGCTCTGGTTTTCAGGGGAATTTTGGCCCTGGAAATTTTTCTTAACTCCAGGGAAATAAATGCCCTTATTGGCACGTTTCTTGGCGGGATATTGCCGTCAATGTTGATCACCCCGCTTGTCTTTGGCGCCTTAAGCGCCCTCGTAATCATTTATACGATGTTGAGCCGGCTTGCCCGGAAAACTGTTTCTAAACGAAAGAGGAGGAGCAGGAATGATTAAATACCTGGATAAAAACTTCATTTTTTCTCCTCTTGGAGTTTTTGTTTTTTATACTTTGGCTTCGGCGCTGGCAATTATGGGATTCCGTATGATTTTCCCCGGTGATTTTGAAATAATAGCAAATTTTTCCATATCATGGCGCTTAATCAGGGGTTTCCTGGATTTTCTCATTCTTTTCCCCGCATTGGCTCTTTCATCACTTGTTATTCCTTTTGGTTTTAAAAATCAGCACTTTGAATCTGCAGCTCCTTTTTCGCCTCATTTTTTTGATTCGATAAAATCGTCAATTATTGCCGCCATTGCTGCTGCTGCGGTTTATGCTTTTCTTTTTTCCCTGATTCTTCCCCTTGCCAGGGATCATGAGGCAAATCTGCGTTTCAAAAGTCAGCTCTACAGAATTGCGAAGGAATATGCACAGCAATACGCCGCAAGGGGAGAATGGGCTGAAGCTTCTAAATTCCTGGACGTAAGCGAAAGGATATGGCCCGGCAGCCCCGATGCTGCAAGGCTCAGGCAAGATACGGATATGTGGCTCCAGAGAGAGATTTTGATGCCGGATCATTTTCCTGCAAGAAATATACCAACGACTATATGGCCGGGGGAACGCCAGCCGGTAAATGCCACGGAGGCCCTGATACTGGCAGAAATTGCACTGGGTGAGGAGCGTTTTTTTGACGCCCATTGGCTCGCCACATTGGGCAGCCGCCTTGCAGCGCCCGGCAGCGCAGAAATTGCGCTTGCAACCAGGCTTACAGCACAGGCCTGGAACGGCATAAACTCCCTGGAGCCAAATGTAGCCGAGGCCGAAGCCCACAGAATCTACCGCATGAAGCGGGAGGGCTACCGTGCTATCCTTGCCGGTGAATGGGTCCTTGCATACTATATTTTCGTGGAACTCATGAATCTTGTTCCATATAATCCGGATGTACTCAGATTCTTTGCCATAAGTGAACAGGGAGTGAGTCAGGTTGCCTTTTTTCTCGACGAGATGGAACTGGCGCTGGGAAGAATACTCACAGGCGCGGTTTTTTCCCTGCCAAAGGGAAATGGACGCCTGGTAATGAGAACATCTTCCCTTTCTACCCATCCTGATTCCGCAGAAGGTATTGGAGCGGAATTTATGGCTTTTGACCGGGATGGCCGGCCTCTTTGGAACATCACAACTCCATACGTAAAAATGCTGCCCTTCACATTCGATTCAAGACCTGCCGTAGTTGTTCTGCTCCGCGCGCTTGATCGCTTTGATGAAACCGTTAACTACCAACCCCAAATCCGCATAATGGGGCATAGTGTGCCAAGCAGTACCAATCTTGTTCTGGAAATTTCATGGGACGAATTTCTCCTGTTGACAAAAATGTACCGGGGTATTTCAAGCCTCTCTTTGGCAGAACTCAGAATGGCAACAGCATCACTGGGAAATTTCGGCCATTTGCCTGAAGTTTTTGAAGTGGAGCTGCTTAGGCGTTTTGCGGAACCCCTGTTTTTTCTGCCACTGGCATTTTTTACGATTGTTATTGGCTGGCGATTCCGGGCTATAAAACGTCCTTTATTTATGGCTCTTCCCATGCTGGGCATACTGCCGCTGGTTTTTTTCGGAATTATTCAAATCTGCCGGAGCTGGATCAGTAATTTATTGATATGGGCAGTACTTTCCATGGGTTTTACCAGTGCGGCCATTTTTTCCGGTATAGGGATTTTGGTTCTTCTTGTCCTTTCCCTCATTGTGCTTGCAGCCCAGCATAGCTCTAGCGGATATTAAAGAAAAACCTTTCCAGATGGGCTATTCGCCTTTGGGCGTCAATTACCCTGTCACTTAATGGGAAATCATTAATAAGCCGCCGGTAAAAGTATAATGCCAGGCGTATATCCCGGCTGGGGCTGTTGGCTTCAAGGAGCTGGCCGTAGAGCCACCACGCTTCATCGGTTCCATGCGGGAATCGCTGCCGCATATTGTCCAGTATAACCAGAGCCGGTTCAATCCGGCCGGCATCGAATTCCAGTCTGGCCCGGCGGACATATTCAGACGGGGGATCGGCGCGCGGCGGCGGGAGAGGAGGAAGCGCCGCGGGCGGGGGCAGCGGAGCTATTTCTTCAATCTGAACTGGAATTGCGGGTCTTGCTTCTTCTGTTATCCCAGGTTCAATCCCGGGGAAAGGTTCCAGTATTTCCGGAACCGGATCCGGTGTAACAGGAAAAGGAAAAACAGGGGCCGGTCTGGGAGGCGGGCCTGGCGGCAAAGGCCAGCGGGGTTCGGCAATAACCCGGTCTGTAACAGTAGTTTCAAGTCTTTCTCCCACTATAACCTGAACATAATCGTAGGTGATATAATCACGAACAAAATCCCGCCGGTAAAATCTAAGAACATAGGTTCCGGCTTCCTCGGCGCGGAAAATAAAGGTTTGTCCAAGGGTAACGCCGGCTTGAATATCCAGCCTGCGTGATTCAAAATTAAGACCCCGGCGGTTTCCCAATTCGCCCAAAAATACCCAACCGGTACCCCGGAAAGGAATTTCCAGCCTCTGTCCTACCGTTAACCTGGCAACCCGTGAAAACACAATTTCCCTATCGGGCGCATCTGGTATTACCCGGACAGGCGGCTGCGGCAGAGGATCAGGGGCCGGCGGCCAGAACGGCGGCGGTAATTCAGGAGCCTGCAAAAAAGGCGGCGGCATAGGCGGAACCGGACCGGGAAC
>JGI20163J15578_10001032_pt1 | contig 11470 bp, 7 predicted proteins | sample TergutCu122P1_FD_15578 | JGI IMG/M metagenome (IMG submission 15578)
ACCTTGCTTTTCGTTATGTTGACTTTCAGACCTAGCTTTTCATCAATAAATCTTGATATACTCTTCATAACACGGTTCGCAGCTAATTCACTTCCAACCATGATAATCACATCGTCTGCATACCTTACAAAGTTCAGCCCTCTCTGTTCCATCTCTTTGTCCAACTCGTTGAGCATAATGTTTGCAAGCAATGGGGAGATGTTTCCTCCTTATGTGGAGATAGATGTTATGCCGAGCTCCACATAAGCCGCCTTGTGGCGTTCCTTTGTCAGTCGGAAACAGTTTACCCTGCTCAATATAGCCAGCTTCTAACATGTCTTTGATTAACTTTAATACCCGTCCGTCACTGATTTTCCTTGCTATCAGTTCCACTAGCAATTCATGATTCACTGTACCAAAGTAGTCTCTCAGGTCTGCATCTAATATCCACTCGTCGCCATCTTGTATATTCTTCCATATGACTCCCAAGGCATCTTTTGTTGACTTCCCACTTCGATAACCATAACTGCAATCATTAAAGCACGCTTCCAGAATCGGTTCTAGTCGATTCTTAAGTGCCTGCTGACATACCCTATCGTGTATTGCTGGTATTCCTAATGGTCGTTTTTCCTGGGTATTCCCACGTTTCTCAATGTACACTCTTCTTACTGGTAATGGAACATAGCTCTTCTCCTGCAACTCATTCATCAACCTCGCTATGTTCTCTTGGGCATTCTCTTCATAATCATCAATGCTTTGCCCATCAATGCCACCTGCGCCTTTGTTTTTCTTGACCTTTTCCCATGCCATTTCCAGATTTCTCTTGCTGTAAATTTTGTCAATTAGCGAATGTACCTTCTTCAATTCCGTTTTCCTTTCCTCTTACTTTCTTTAGAGTATCCTCCCCATANAGTCTGGGTCTTTCACTTAAGGAACTTTCCTTTCCATACGGTTTACTCGCTCTGCCGATTTGGATTCTTNGTTTAACTGCGTGAACTCGCTTTCCACCTAACTATTTCCTTTTGGGAAATAGCGGTCTACACTCTTTCGTGCAGTCCCACNCCTTTTGTTTTTGAGTGGTTAAAGTACTATCAAGTTCTCCGACTTCCCGCACCGCTTTGCCGTCCATTTCGGGGTTGCCTTATAGTTCGGTTTACCTTTCGGACGATACGGGACCTCCACGGGTCACACATTTGTCTTCCTTACCATGCCGCCTGCAAACACCTTGGTGCGGTGGGTGAATCAGTAACGCCTTCGTCTCCATAGTGCAGACTCGACCTTGCCCCACCTTTGGCCGACCAGTTCATCCTCGAAATCGCTTTCATTGATTACGGCCTGGTAATTCTCCTCATGCCCTTCAGATTCCACCTTGCGATGGACACCCTGCCCTCTGATTATTTCACTCAGCCCTCGAGGCATTACCCCCGAGTTCGGATATAAGCCCCCTGATTCGAGGCTCAGCAGGACTTTAACCTGCCTGACAAATGCGCTGCCGCGCACACACTATGGGCTTGGCTGACTTCTCACAGTTCGTTGTTACTACGGCTAATGAAACCGCCTGTGAGACCTTCCCAGTTAAGGTGCAAACTCTTTCCCTTCATGTATCCGCCACATCTACTCTGTTCCCATGTTGCGATAGTTATTGGACTTCACTTCTTGNGGCAAGCTTATCCTGAGAACCTAGCCTTTTATGTGATTTCTGTCCGTCGGACCAAAGGTTTGCCTACAGCTTCCTTCAGATTCCACCTCACGGCAGACACCCTTGCTGTTCAGCTAGACACTTCCCACTATCGGGCGTGTTAGGGTCTTTCACCCATTAGAGTTTGCCCATGCTGGGCAAACCACAAAAATAGAGCGAAACACATTCTTGTATTCCGCTCTATAGATTCCTTATTATTAGTAACTTTATTACTCAATTCTTGTCTTAGAGAAGTCTTCTCCTCTTAGAAAAGCATTCCTAACATTAACGCTGGATTAATGGCACGACCATTAAGGATTACTTCAAAGTGTAAGTGATTCCCTGTTGAGTTTCCTGTAGTTCCTGATAAAGCAATCTGCATCCCTCGTTCCACTCTTTGACCTTCTTCTACAAAGTTCGCTAGATTGTGCATATATCTTGTATATAGTCCATCGCCGTGGTCAATCACGATCCAGTTTCCTGCACACATGCTATAACCAACAAATGTTACATAACCACTTTCAGCAGCAAAGACAGGTAGATTATGAGCACCTGTTCCAAAATCTATCCCTCTATGGAATGCATTGTCCCATGCTCTCCAACCAAAAGGACTGGTTACTACGGAACCTGGTACTGGATGAATAAATCTTCCTTCTCCCAAAAGATTGTTATAATCTTGAAGGGTCATCTCATCTAAACGATAAAGATCATAGTTTACCATGTGACGGATAAGGCTTCTAGCATAGTTAATGTCTGTTGCCCATCTGCCTCCTATATTCCATGCAAAAGTGTTGGCATCTGTTACACCTTCAGTTAAATCACTATAAACGTCATGTAATAACTGGCTTCTATCCAAGATACTTTCAGTAAATGTATTGTACACTCGGAAATTATCATTGATGTTGTAGCTTACTCCATCAGGTGTCATCTCAAAGGTACGCATATTTACGCTACCAGCAGTTCCCGTGCCTTTAATTCCAAACAAATTGTGATAATAGAATGACAAACGTGAAAGGCCTAATCCATATTCTCCACCTGGTCCATATCTACCATAACCACCTTCTTGAATAATCTGAGCAATAGCTACAGATGCTGGAAAGTCGTAGTTGTCTTGAGCAAGTAACACCCCAACAATCATCTCCATAGTTATAAATGGTGGTATACCTTCTATCTCCGAATCCACACTGAATCTTACTCTATTCTCCAGATCAACAAAGGCTCCTGATGGATTCACACTTCCTCCTGGTCTCGTTGCTACAGGATTAAAGAAGTTTGGAGGAATAACTGGTGGAGTAAAACTAAACTCTGGCATTACTCCTATCACTGGAGGCTCCTCTTCTGGAGCTACAGGTGGTATAGGAACATTTATCCCTGGTATCTCTTCACCGGGTCCTGGTACTACTGGAGGTACTGGTATCTCTGGAATATTCACTCCGGGTATCTCTTCACCTGGCCCTGGCTCTACTGGTGGTTCTTGTGGGTCATATGGATCGTAAGGGTCATATGGATCGTAAGGATCATATGGATCGTAAGGATCATATGGGTCATAAGGATCATATGGGTCATAAGGATCATACGGGTCATAAGGATCATAAAGATCATATGGATCGTAAGGGTCATATGGATCATAAGGATCGTACGGGTCTTGACCTTCCTGGTTATCACCAGGCTCTCCACCCTCTACGTCTTCTGGCTCTTGGTCATAAGGATAAGAGCCTCCCTCTTCATTTTCATCTTCTCCATAGCCATCACTCTCTCCTGGAGTTGGAGCCTGAGGAACATAAACAGGCTCTTCAGGGATTGCAAGTTCATCACATAAATACTCACACTCTCCCTCGCACTCGCATTGATACTCCTGCTCACATTGGCAGTTGACTTCTCCCTCTTCAGCTGTGGTTGCACCTCCGTGTCCCAACAAGCTAAAGGTAAGGAATGATGCTGAAATCAACCCCACTACTCCTATTATTTTTAAATGTTTAAAAAAGTCTCGTCTTATCATTTTGCTTCTCCTTTTATATCCAATCCCTTATTGATCTAACTCCACGATTCTTGATACTTTTCAATCAAGCAATCCTTTGCTTCGGCAATATCTTTTAGTCTCCCCCTGACTTATATCTCAATATCCCATTCTTCTTTCTTTCTCTCTGGAAGTTTCTTTCTCTTTTTGGCAACAGCTCTCTCTTTCTGCTCCTTTTCTTTTCTTTCAACTTCTTTTTCTAGTTCTTCTATGGTCTTAACTTTATCTTCTATAGCCTTAACCTTATCTTCTATGGTCTTTGCCTTATCCTCAATCGTTTTTGCCATTTCTTCTATAGATTTTTCTTTAGCTACTATTGTTTTTTCTTTCTTCTCTATCTCTTTTGCCTTTCGCTCCAAAACTTTTACTTTTCTCTCTAATTCCTTTTCTTTTTGCTCTATCTCCTTTGCCTTTGGACTTGCGACTTCCTCTAAGTCCTTCGTCATAAAGTTTGCTTCTTCCTGTATTTGATTAGTGACTTTTTCTTGTTTCTTATCAGAAGAATCTTCATCTTCAAAATCTTCCTGATCCATAAACAATGCTTCAATGTCACTCTCTTTATTAGACACCACTTTATCTTTGCTGATGGATTTCACTTCTCTTTTTGTGGATCTTGCTTTGGCTTCCTCGTCACTCATTAGGGTAGCAAGTATCTGTCCGTGTACTTCTTCAAAATCATCTATTCTTGACTTTTTGCTTCTAACGATAGAAACTACGATTAATGTAATTAGAAATATTCCACCAATAATCAACAAGAATAACAAGATGTTCGTCAGATTCTCTTCGTCTAAAGGTTCTGGCTGTAGAGGCTCTACTGGCTCTTCCTCTTGAACGGGTTCTGGTTCAGGCTCTGGTTCAAGTTCTGGTTCTTCTAGAAGTGTCCCTGTTCCCTGAAACGGAATTGTCAGCAGCCAATCGTAGGGACCACTTTCCAGCAAGAACGTAACCTCGTACATCTCTTCTGACATCTGTAAACCATCTAACCCCAGCTCGTGATGAAAGGATGAATTAGGTGCCATGTCTACATCATGTCTAACGTTTGTGAAAACCACTTCCCCAGTATTGTCCCTAATGGTGGTGGTTATCCTCATCTGACCGACAAAGTTCGCAGCTACATTTCGTAAATGTGCACTGATTACACTTTGACCACCTAACACTTCCGTGCTTACCCCCTCAAGGACGATATTGGATTCTACAAAGCCATCTTGTCTGAGTAGTACTGCCAGCACTCGCCTTTCAGCAATAAGATCTTCCTCATGGAAGGAATCCTCTGCCAGTCTAAAAACTAGTCCCCCTGCAAGAACTCCTTGGTAGGGCATAATTGGCATTCTCACTGTTACCCAAAAATAGGTTTCCTCATTAGGCTCAAGGACAATATACGGTTCAAAGATTAATAAATCTTCTATGTTGTGAGGCAATGTTGTATCTGCTGGTTCATCACTTCCCCAGTAATTAATTCCTCCTTGATTGTCTGTAGTAGCCAGGTTTATGGATACTTCTATGGTACGATATTCTTCTGTTAGATTCACAATCCTTACTGAAATCTGCTGTTCTTCGCCCGGTTCAGTGCTCAGATAAAAAAATCCTCCTGGTGCATCTTCTGCTTGATTCCCCACCTCTGCTGGCCATATGGAAAACACTTCTTCTTGAAAAGCTAAAGCTCCTGCAGGCATTGTAAACACTTGAAAAATCCCAAGGAACAACACTGAAGTTAAAAGGATTGCAAAACACCTTTTAATCCTTATCTCCTTTATAAGCGCAGACTTTATTAAGTTAGATGATGTTTGAACTTCCACAAAACTTCTCCCCATTTCCCCTTTTATCATCCCCAATAACAATCGCACCCCTTATTATACCTTATTTTTCATCTTTTTGCAAGTTTTACGAATGATTTCTCCTCTTAAACAAGAAGTTTTTAGTCATTTCCACACTCTAGATAGCAATTATTTTGGTTAAACCCTAGGACGCACTCCTCACAGGTTATTATAGTATAAACTATAGTTGCTTTAATTTCAATCTCTCTTTTTACTCACTAAAGTTAATTTATGGAATTTTACTGTCCTCCTGAAGAAAACACTTTCTTTTTGTAAAAAACCTTTGTGTTTCAACAGTTAAAACTTTCTCTACAAAATACCTTTTACAAAATACTATTAAAACATCATCACAAGGTCATTAAAAATATCTTTAGCCATTATATATACTAGCTTTTTCCTTTTCTTTACGTTATAATGTATCATAGATTTTCATTAACCCCTTCCTTTCTATAGATAGTTTGGAATGGGCTTTGACAACCTACAGGTAAGCTTGAATCATAAGGTTTCGGCTGTCGCCACCTTGCTTTTTAACCCAGAAATTATACCTAAAGGAGTTCCCTGGAATATGAAAAATTTATTTCTGGCTATGTCAAGGGATCGAAAATTCATCAAAAAGGTGCAATTGCTCCGTACTTTGGCTAACGCAGAACATTCCGTTAACATTAAAGAATTGATAACAGCAGTTGACCTGACACCATCAACCATTAGGACAGAGATACACACCCTTAATGATGAGTTAAAAACCTATATCGACATCACCTCTCCTAAGCAAGGGGAGTATTTGTTGTTGTTTAAATCTAACACCTCAATAGAAGCGATTGTTGCAGAATTAATAAAAGAGGCTTTAACATTTAAAATCGTCAAATCCCTTTTTAACAATGATTGCTTTGATCTCTATGACGCATTAGATTATTTTTGTGTGTCCAGGTCTACTTACCTTAGAACTGTCAAATCCATGAATGAAGTTTTGGTGAATTTTAATATATTCATCGAAACATCAACCCTGCGTTTCAAAGGAAAAGAAGAAGATATTCGAGTTTTTCTTTTTGAATTCTTTGCCTTACTAGGAGATACCCAGGTGGTTTCCGAAACTGCCAACGAAGACACGGCTCTTTTCATTGGTCTAATACAAGAAAATATTCCCACTCCGTTGTATTACAATTACTTTAGAATCTCTCTTTGGCTGTCCATTGCCAAAATTCGTTGGGAAAATGGCTGTTATCTAGAAACACAATTTGTAGATTTAGAAGAATCGGTTAAAGGCTCATTATTCTTCGGAAAGTTTTCTAAAGTAATTGAATATCTTCATTTTTTGTTTAATACTGTTGACTCTCTTCCAAAAGAAGAATATATATGGGCATTTATAACTTCCCTGCACTGTTTGTCCTACCGCACGCCAGACCGCTTAAGCTCTATCCCCTACGACTATCGATACATCAATTGTGAGCATCAACCTGAGGTTCGGTGGGAAATCCAAAGCATTATTCGCAAATTTATGCCAAATGTAGGTGATCAAGAAGATATCTTTTTGAAGATAGAGGGGTTTTTAATTAACTCTCACTTCCTTTCTTCCATGTCACCAAACTACGAAGTAATTACCTCTGACTATAGAGATTTTATCAAGACTCAGTACGAGAATCTCTATGTTAAGTGGTTGATGCATTTATCTTCCGTAACTAAAGAAAGTAAATTGCTAAGATATAAAAAAATAGAAGATCTGGCCGTTTGTCTTGTGTCATTATTCCTATCAAATAGCAAGGTAAACTCTGTTAAACCTCTAAAAGTTCTTTTTGCCATTCAAGGACATGCCGGGCTTGACGAGTATATCATGGAACGGGCAAAGTTATACATCACTCAAAATATGGACGTGGAGTTCTTTATTAATCAGCCTATTTCATTGGAGGATATGGACAAGTCAGGTGCTGATGTGGTGGTTACGAATTATAACGCCTTTGATTATAAAAAAATGCCCTCCCATTATATTCATATGTCTACCATTCCAACGTCACTGGATTGGAAGATATTAAAGCAGTTGTTTGATTCCTTATCAAAAGAATCTTTGGATATGCAAATTGATGATAGCCAATTTCATTGATTATTCACATAAAAAAATCTCCTTAAGGAGATTTTTTTATGTGAAAAGAAAAAGGACTGTCACCCAACAAACGATTTGTTAGCCTTGCAACAGTCTCTCTTTTATCGTCATCTAATACTTCCTGTATAGTCTTTTACTATGCGTCCTCAGATGTTCCTATCTTTTCTTGACCACCTGAATCAATTACTGTGAACACTCTCTCAATGTCAAATGCATCTGCATCTTCTTTAACTGTCGCAAGTGCTCTATTAACTGTTTTGTATTGTGCTGATAAGTTTGCAAAGAATTCTTCAATCGCTTTCTTTTCACCATCAACACGTGTACACCAATTACGATACACTTCATTCTCATGCTTAAACTTAGCACGAAGATTTAACATTTTAACCAATTCTTTTTCTGATTCGCGACGTGCTTCATCAATAATTCTTTGGCCTTCTGCACGAGATTCACGTAATATCTCACTAATATCATCAGAATAGTTATAAGAACCTCCTGCCAGCAACTGCTTTGGCATCTTCGCTTGCATCGCTTCAAACTCTTGTACCTTCGTATTAAGTTCAGCTTCTGCCACTCTTAACCTCACTCTCAAGTCCTCTGACTCAGATGCACGTTCTCTTAATTCTTCGTTCAACTTATCAATACGACTGGTGTAATCTCTAATCGTCTCTGGAGAAAATTCAAGATTACTGCCATATGATTTACTTGCTGCATCCTTAAGAGTATCACTTTCTTCCTTCAGCTTAGCGCACTCTTCTTCTAATGCTACCAAGTCTTTTTTGCACTTATCCAGCTCTTCTTTTTGCTCGTCGATGGTGCGCTTTTGAGCATCACACTCTTCCCGAAGGCTAGAAGCAAGTTCTTTAAAACGACTTAGATTCTCAATTTGGCCGACTAATCCATCTCGTTCTTCTGCATTCTCAGCTTCTAAAGCCGCTTTGTGTTCCTCTAACTCTTTCTTGTTATGACCTGCCAACTCTGCTTTTTGGTTTTTTAGCTCCTTCTTAAGATAAGCGTCATACATGGTAACAATCTGTTGAATGTGAAAATACACATCAACCTTGTCAAGTCCACCGCCCCCGATTCCACTCTTCTTGATTTCCATGTTGTTGATGTAATCAATGATATCTTGCTTCGTGATCATTTCTTTTTGCTCTTGTGTCATCTTCATTCTCCTTGAGTCTATATAATATTTTTCCCTTTGGGTAATTTCCTTGTAACTTCTCTTAGCATCAGAAGACACTTCTATCACCTCTGATGCAAAAATTTTGGCATTTCAATTTCAACTATTTTATCATAAATATGCATGATAATCAATAGCCACACTGACATTCTATAGGCTTTTACGAGAAATGTAAAGAGATTTTTGAAATTTTTTCCACTTTTTCCTTCCCTTTCACCATTTTCCTCTTGCTTATCTCTGTAAATATTCTTTGTACAAAAGGGAGCGTGACAACTGTAACAATACGAACCATTCCAATCCTTTTTCTTTTTTAGTTTTTTGATAAATGTCATTGTATGTACAAAGCCACCAACATCGAAGATCGTTTTTTCAGAAGAGTAATAGCAAAAACCCGCTGGCCACAAGGACTAACGGGTACTCTTGCTATATAGTTATCTAAAGGAATGAGAGTAAAGTGGGACAATTTGATTACTCAAAATGTCACTACTTTATGAGGGGGGATGGTTATTTCTAACCACCTGCAAACTAGTATATCTTACTTTTGTGTCCTCTGTGTGTCCTCCTCCTTAACAATGGCTAAACTTTATTAAACCCCGATAAATTCATACCCTCTTTCCGCTAATTCACATGTTTACTCACTCTCTTCTCCAACGCTACATACTCACGGTGAGGAGCAAGTGGTTTATAGGCTGGTCTAATAATCTTATCGACATTTTTCAGTTCTTCCAATCGATGAGCGCTCCAACCTACAATTCGAGCCGCCGCAAATATTGGTGTGTATAACTCTGGTGGCAACTCCAACATCCCATATACTAGCCCACTGTAGAAGTCCACATTGGCGTTTACACCTTTGTACATTCTTCGCTTCTGGGCAATAATTTCAGGAGCCATATATTCCACGGTTTCGTATAGAGCAAACTCTGCTTCTTTACCCTTTTCTTTTGCCAATTGCTTTACAAAGCTTTTGAAAACATCTGCTCGTGGGTCGTTCATAGAATAGATGGCATGACCCATTCCATAAATTAGTCCTTTTTTATCAAATGCGTCTTTGTCTAACAACTTTTCAAGATAGCTACGGATTTGATCCTTATCATTCCAATCCGACAAAGATTTTTTCATATCTTCAAACATCTTCGTTACTTTAATATTTGCCCCACCATGCTTTGGCCCTTTCAAAGATGCCATGGCGGCAGCAACTGTAGAGTAAGTATCCGTTCCAGAAGAGGTAACTACATGGGTTGTAAAGGTTGAATTGTTTCCTCCTCCATGATCCATATGAAGCACTAAAGCCATGTCTAAAATCTTGGCTTCCAATTCTGTATATTTGCGATTTTCTCGCAACATCATTAGAATATTCTCTGCTGTTGACAGTTCCGGAAGTGGTGCATATATAAATAAATCCGTGCCCCTTTTATATCGGTAAGCATGATACCCATAAACCATTAGCATCGGAAATTGACTGATTAAATTCAAGCTTTGTCGCAACACATTCGGTAAATCCGTATCATCAGCTTTAGGGTCGTTAGAATATAAGCTTAAAACACTTCTGGAAATATTGTTCATCATATCGTGGCTAGGAGCCTTCATAATCACGTCCCTCACAAAGTTAGGAGGCAAAACCCGACGTTCAGCCAGTATTTCGTGAAACTCTTGAAGCTGCTTCTCTGTTGGCAATTCACCAAAGAGCAATAAATAAGCTATTTCTTCAAATCCGAAATGCTTCTCTTCTAGAAATCCATCTACAAGATCCCTTATATTGTATCCTCGATAGTAAAGTTGCCCCTCACATGGAACTTCCTTTCCATCAACCACTTCAAAGGCTTGAATGTCAGATATATTGGTGAGACCAGCTAAAACACCCTTCCCATTAATGTCTCTAAGACCTTTTTTTACGTCATATTTTGTGTACAACTCTTTGTCTATAATATTGCTTTCTTCACTTAGTTTGGATAACTTATGTATAGTCGGTGAATTTTCAAACAGTATATAATCATAATCTTTTGCCATGGCCTTTCTCCTTTCAACCATTTGTTTGTAATTCCTACATTATACTACAACTTCCATTCTATTGCACATAAAAATATAATAAATTCGACTCTTGACATTTTCATATCAACAGTTAATATAAGGTGTAGAATGGTAAAATTCAAAGTACATTTTTGTATTTGCATTGTCATATTGTGAAACATCGTTAGCTCATTGGAAATATAAAACCATTTTGTTTTGGGTCAGTCCGCTCAAGAAAGGATTCTTTTATTTATGAAACGAATCATACTTACAGGAGGTGGCACCGCTGGTCATGTCACTCCTAACATTGCCCTTGTTCCCAAACTTAAAGAGATGGGATACGATATCCATTATATCGGCTCTTATGAGGGCATTGAAAAAGAGCTCCTCGCACCTTTTAACATACCTTACCACGGCATTTCTTCTGGTAAGTTGCGTCGTTACTTTAGTATACAGAACTTTACCGATCCTTTTAGAGTTTTAAGAGGCTTCATAGAAGCTAGAAAGCTTATCAAAAAAATAAAGCCTGATATTATTTTTTCCAAAGGTGGTTTTGTTACTGTACCTGTTGTTGTCGCATCTAAAGCTTATAAAGTACCAGCCCTTATTCACGAATCGGATATGACTCCTGGCTTAGCCAATAAGCTGGTTTTTCCATCTGCTGTAAAAATATGTTGTAATTTCCCTGAAACCTTGGAGT
>JGI20163J15578_10001034_pt1 | contig 11468 bp, 8 predicted proteins | sample TergutCu122P1_FD_15578 | JGI IMG/M metagenome (IMG submission 15578)
CTTTATGCAGGACTAAACATGGTTTTGTCCACTCCACACAATGGGCAGGTCCAATCTTCAGGCACATCCTCCCACTGGGTACCAGCTGCTACCCCGTTATCAGGGTCACCAATTGCTGGGTCATAAATATAGCCACAAGCTTCACATTCATACTTCATAATCATGTCTCCTTTCTTGACTGAAATGTAGCAGTATCACACTAAAATCCATGCTTATTGAACGACTTTTGTTCCCTAATATGACGAGTGTTCAATAAAACTCTTTATATTATCTCATATGTTCCAAAGATTTGGCAATTAAATTTATATTAATATTTTCGCTATTTTTTGTAAACAATACTTCCTCCAACAATGGTTGCTTTTACCTCTCCCCATACCTTAAATCCATGAAACGGAGTATTCCTCCCCTTGCTTACAAAAGCTTGTTTATCAATAAGGTTCTCTTTTGTTGGGTCAATAATGGTAATGTCCGCATCTTTGCCCACTTGTAAATCCCCCTTATCAAGCCCGAGAATCTTGGCAGGGTTATGGCTCATCTTAGCCACCAACTCTATAGGGGAGAGCAGATTTGCTCTCACAAGAGCAGTATAAGTAAGGGGAACCATGGTCTCAATGCCAACAATTCCAAAGGCTGCCTTCACAGGGTCAGCCCCTTTTTCCTCTTCGCTGTGGGGAGCATGGTCTGAGGCAATTACATCTATGATGCCCTCTTGCAAACCTTTAATCAAAGCCAGCTTATCGGCCTCGGTGCGAAGTGGTGGTGCCATTTTGTAGTTGGAGTCGTCCTTCTTAATGTCCTTATCGGTAAGAATAAAATGATGTGGGCAAACTTCAGCAGTTACAGGAATCCCTTTTTCTTTGGCAATTCGAACCAATTCCACACTGCCTCTGGTTGAACAGTGGCAGATATGCAGCTTTGCTCCAACTTCATCGGCAATGATAATGTCCCTGGCAACCATCACATCTTCTACAGCGTTGGTAATGCCTGAGACCTTCAACGACTTAGAAGTTTCTCCCTGGTTGTAAACCCCGTCTCCCTTTAAGTTGTCATCTTCGCAGTGGCTAAGGACAACAAGGCCATGTTCTTTTGCCAACTCTAATCCCTGGCGGAATAATCGGGAGTCCATTACTGTCTTGCCATCTTCACTAAGGGCAATCACTCCAGCTTGTTTCAGTTCATCAATGGGAGCAAGCTCCCTTCCAGCCATATCCTTGGTGATAGAAGCAACCTGAAGCACTTGAATGGGTGATTTTTCTTTAGCCAAAGCATGAACAGCCTTTAGTTTGTTGGAATCATCAATAACAGGATTGGTGTTGGCCATAGCAACAATGGTAGTAAAACCACCCTTTGCTGCCGCTCTTGTGCCTGTTTCCATGTCTTCCTTGTAGGTAAGGCCTGGGTCACGAAGATGAACATGCATGTCAATCAGCCCTGGCGTTACGAAACAATCCATGGCGTCGATTAGCTGATGATGGGGGTAATCAGATGGAGGTATTTCCTTTTCCATTGCTGTTATTTTGTGTTCAGTAATAATAACATCTAGAATTTCATCGGTATTTGATGCAGGGTTTAATACCCTTCCGTTTTTAATGAGAATGCTCATGATTACTCCTTTATTAAGATTGAGAGTTGTGTTAATCTTGATCTGTTGGCGCATACGAAACGTATGAAAATTCCGCTCCATCAAGCAAAAGCATGATGAAGCAAAGCTTAAAAGGAATTATTCCTTCATCGATAACATCACGTTGAGCAACAATTCTACCACCCGTGGATTGGTGTCAATATGCAATCGTTCCTGTGGAGAATGAAGATCGTCAATAGTAGGACCACAAGAAATAATGTCTATACCAGGGAATTTCTCACTGATAAAGCCACATTCTAATCCAGCGTGAATGGCTTCAAATTCAGGCTTCTTATCTGTGAAAGTAGCTTCGTAAATCTCCTTAAAAGTCTTCATGAGAACAGAATCTACATTAGGCTCCCAACCAGGATAGCCGCCACTTGTGGAGAAGCTGGCACCTGATAGTTTGGCGATGGATTCGAATTTATCTACCATGTATTCCTTTTTGGATCCGTAAGCGCTACGAATACTAGAAAGTACTCTAAACTGGCTTTCATCAAGAAGAATGGATCCTAAGTTGCAAGAAGTTCCTACCAATCCTTCAATTTGATTATGCATGGCGATGACATCATTAGGAACAGCCATCATAAGAGCGATGGCTTTTTCTGTGGAAGTCTGGTCCAGAACCTTGCCTGAAATTACAGATGCATCCACCAAACCCTCTGAGAGGTTCACTTCCATCTCAGGTTCAATGTCCTTATATTCATCAGCAAAAGCTTGGGTTATCTCTGTGACAATGTTTCCGACCATACCTATTGAAAGTTCAGGAACTGCGATAACAGCACTGGCTTCACGAGGGATGACATTTCTCTTGTCGCCACCTTCAAGAGAGGCAATACCTAGTGAAACATTCTTTTGAATATTGGTTAAAACCCTTGCTAAGAGAAGATGAGCGTTGGCTCTGCCCTTGTGGATTTCGCTACCAGAGTGTCCTCCTAGAAGATTAGTAATTTTGATTTTTAGTAAAACATAATCGGCAGGTAAAGGTTCATAGGACACAGGGAAGTAAATATCGCAATTGATTCCTCCTGCACAGCCATAAGTAAACTTGCCTTCCTCATTGGAATCAATGTTAATCATTCTTCTACCCAAGAGCATATCTGAAGTAACCGCAATAATGCCACTCATTCCATCTTCTTCATCAGAAGTAAAGACCGCTTCAAGAGGAGGATGGCTGATCTCATCACTATCCAAGAACGCCATCATCAGTCCACAACCCACTCCATTGTCAGCGCCAAGAGTGGTTTTATTGGCTTTCATAATGTTGCCCTCAATGATGATTTCAATGGGGTCTTTTTCAAAATCATGAGTAGATTCAGGCTCCTTTTGACAAACCATGTCAAAGTGAGCTTGTAAAATTAAAGGTGCAGTCTCTTCATATCCAGCAGAGCCTGGTTTGTAGATAATCACAGTACAGGTTTGTTTGTTATTAACTACGTCAGTGGTACGCTTATAAGAAAGTCCACGTTCCTTGGCAAACTCCACTAGAAAGTCCGCAGCTTTTTCTTCCTTTCCAGAACCTCTAGGATATTTGCTTAGCTCAGTGAAGAAATAAAGGGATTGCTGGTGAAGTTTGTTGACGATGTCTTTTGATACTTTGTTCATGGTGCTCTTCTCCTTTTTTTGAATACTCTGTTTACTTTAAACAGATTCTTATAGCCTGATATTTTTTTGTAAAAAAACCCTCGCAAACGCTGGGTTCACAAGAGTTTTCTCACTTGGGCCATGCGAGTGGAGGGACTTGAACCCTCACGAGGTCACCCTCGCTGGATTTTGAATCCAGTGCGTCTGCCATTCCGCCACACTCGCAGGCAAGAACATCAATTCCTTGATGCCATGCTAGTAAATAATATCATAATTGCTTTTGATTGTAAAGAAAAAAAGTGAACAAAAACCCATTTGAAATCAGCTTAAAAACCTATATCTTGAGACACATAAAACACTGGATTAAACCGAAAAAAAGTGATATACTGTACTTTATATGAATTCTATGTGAATTAATTATGAATTTTAATCCAGAGGAAAGAGATTGTAATAAAATAAAAGTAAGAGGGGAGGGATGGTTCTACAATGGACGTAAAGGAATATATATTAACCAATGACAGCGCTCATCTTGCAGATGATCACATTAATCAGTTATTAAAAAATAGCCAAGAGCCAGAAGATTTGTTCAAGGCTTTAATCCAACAAGTCAATAGCTACCACCCTTCCAAGGACAATTCTCGAATCGAAAAGGCCTATCAGATGGCCCTTGATGCTCACCAAGGGCAGGTGAGGAAATCTGGAGAACCCTACATAATTCATCCTTTGTGGGTGGGAATTATTCTTGCCAACCTTGAGATGGACAAAGAAACCATCCTTGCTGGTCTTCTTCACGATGCAGTGGAAGACACTTCCATGACTTTAGAGGAAGTTTCGGCAGAATTTGGAGATGACGTGGCTCAGCTTGTGGACGGGGTAACAAAACTGACCCAATTGGCTTACTCTCAGGACAAGATAGAGATTCAAGCAGAGAATCTGCGCAAGATGTTTTTGGCCATGGCCAAAGACATACGAGTGATTATTATTAAGCTTGCTGACCGCCTTCACAACATGCAGACTCTGGACTTTATGACCCCAGAAAAGCAAAGGGAAAAAGCCAGAGAGACCATGGATATTTACGCTCCTATCGCCCAGCGACTGGGGATATCCAGAATTAAGATAGAATTAGACGATTTGTCATTGAAATACTCAGAGCCTGAGATTTATGAAGACCTGGTCAAAGAGTTAAATGCGAGGAAGACCGAACGAGAAGAGTTTGTTCAGCAGATTGTTGGTGAAGTAAGGAATCATTTAATCGGAGAAAGCATCGCTGTAAATGTTTACGGTCGTGTGAAGCACCTCTTTAGCATCTATCGGAAGATGGTGAATCAAAACAAGGCCGTAGATCAAATCTACGACTTATTTGCCGTTCGTATCATTACCAAGAACGTAAAAGATTGCTATGCTGCCTTAGGGCTAATACATGAGATGTTCACTCCCATTCCAGGACGTTTCAAAGATTATATTGCCATGCCCAAAATCAATATGTATCAATCTCTCCACACCACTTTAATGGGGCCAACAGGCCAACCTTTTGAGATTCAAATCCGAACAGAGGATATGCACAAAACGGCGGAGTACGGTATTGCTGCTCACTGGAAGTACAAGGAAGGTGAGAAGGGCAAAGGGGCAGAAGCTAGAGAAGAAGAGAAGCTTGCCTGGTTACGTCAGATTTTGGAATGGCAAAGAGACATGTCGGATAATTATGAATTCTTAAGCTCCCTTAAAGGGGATTTGGACTTGTTCTCTGAGGATGTGTATTGCTTTACCCCAGATGGTGACGTGAAGAGTTTGCCAAACGGCTCAACTCCAGTAGACTTTGCCTATTCCATTCACAGTGCAGTGGGGAATAGGATGGTTGGAGCCAGGGTAAATGGCAAGCTGGTTCAGATTGACTATAAAATTCAAAATGGAGACAGAATAGAGATTCTTACCTCGCAGAACTCCAGAGGTCCTAGTCGTGACTGGCTAAACATTGTAAAAAGTACTCAAGCCAAGAACAAGATCAATCAATGGTTCAAGAAGCAATACAAAGAAGAAAACATTACCCACGGCAAAGAATTGATGGCCGCTTATGCCAAAGGAAAAAACATTAAGCTTCCAGACGTTACCAAACCTAAATACATGCAGCATGTGATGAAGAAGTATGGTTTCAAAGATTGGGACGCGGTATTAGCTGCTATTGGACATGGGGGAATCAAAGAAGGTCAGGTGGTCAACCGTCTTGTAGAAGAATATAAGAAAGAGCATAAAGAGAAGATTACGGATGAAAGTATTCTGGAGAAGATACAAGAAGTAAGCAAGAAGCCTGTTCATGTGGGCAAGACCAAAAGCGGCATTGTGGTAAAGGGAATTGACGACATAGCGGTGCGCTTTTCTAAGTGTTGCAATCCATTGCCAGGAGACGAGATTGTTGGTTTTGTTACTAGAGGAAGAGGGTTAACCCTTCACCGTACCGACTGTTTTAACATTATGCATCTGTCAGAAGGAGAGAGAGAACGTCTGATAGAGGCAGACTGGGAAGAGTCTGTGACCAGAGATGGAACAGGAAAATACTTAGCAGAGTTGAAAGTATATACCAAAGACAGGCAAGGAATGTTGCTTGAGATTACCAAGGTGTTTACAGAGAACAAAATCGATGTAAAAACCATGAATATCCACAACAGTAAGAGAGGCTTAGTAACTGTAGAATTAGGTTTTATCGTAAATGGCAAAGAGGAATTGGCAAAAGTTGCAGATAAGATGAGACAGATCGACGGGGTGGAAGGAATCGAGAGAGCCACAGGCTAACATTATGTAAAAGGAGAGTGTTGTGAAAATAGAAAAGTTTGTTTTGGGTAATGTTGGAACCAACTGCTACATTGTGTTTAACGAAAAGTTAAAAGAATGTTTTATTGTAGATTTGGCCACTTACTCTCAAGAGATGATAGGACACATCAAGAGATCAGGATGCCAAGTAAAAGGAATTTTGCTTACTCATGGTCATTTTGACCACATTATGGGAATTGAGGAGTTTCTAGATGAAATTTCTACCACTGTGTATGCCCATGAAGGGGAAGATGAATTCTTAAAAGATCCAGTGTTGAATTTTTCGGCTGTAATGGGTAATAAAAAAGTTCAGTTGAACCAGGTGGTATTTTTGAAAGATCATCAAAATATCCAGTTGGCGGGATTGGAAATCCAAGTCCTTCATACTCCAGGGCATACTCCAGGAGGCTGTTGCTACTATCTCCCTAAGGAGAAGGTGGTTTTTACTGGAGATACATTATTTAATAGCTCTATTGGTCGAACAGACTTCCCCAAAGGGAATTTAGACTTGTTACTTAGCTCTATTAACGAGAAATTATTAACTCTACCCGAAGAGACAGAAGTTTATCCTGGGCATATGGAGTCAACCACCATTGGCAAGGAGAAGAAGTTCAATCCTTATCTTCAGGAATCCTAAAATGATTGTCATTAAGTGTAAAAATAACAGTGACTTAAACAGCATATACCATCTAACCAAAGCTTTTTTCCCAGATCAGAAGATTAAGCAACAGATGGACATTGAACAAGAGCCTCAGCTGGAATTGACCTTGAATGGAGGGTCTTGTTTTATTGTTTTGCCAGAGGAAGTTCCGATCAATGAAGAAAAAGCTCTCCTTAAAAAAGTATATCGTTATTGGTCAGAATACACAGGGAGAACCCTGCCTTGGGGGATTCTTACAGGAGTTCGACCTACTAAATTGGCCATGAAATTAATTAGAGAGCAAGAAAATGAAGTGGTAGAAAAGATAGCGGTAAAAAAGCTTGTGGCAGGAAAGATGGTGGCAGAAAAGCTAGTGGCAGAAAAGGTGGTGGCAGAAAAGCTAGAGAGGATCCTCTGTGACAAATACTTTCTGTCCAAGGAGAAGGCAAAACTAGCCTTAGAAGTTGCCAGAAGAGAGAGAAAGTTACTTGAAACCTTAGATTTGGAGGATGGGTTCAGTTTGTATATCAGTATTCCCTTTTGTCCCAGTATCTGCTCTTATTGCTCTTTTGGAAGCGGTGAGCTGGGGAACTGGCAAGAACAAGTGGACGAATATGTAGAGAAGCTGTGTAATGAGATTGAAGAGACAGGGAGAAGGCTTGCCAATAAGAACAAAATTCTAAACACCATTTACATGGGCGGGGGAACCCCCACTACTCTGAACGTAGAGCAACTGGAAAAGTTGTTTGCTGTCATTAAACAATCCTTTTCCTTAGAACAATTAATCGAATATACCGTGGAGGCGGGGCGTCCAGAAACCATTACCAAAGAAAAGCTAAGGCTTTTTAAAAGGGAAGGGGTAACCAGAATCTCTATTAATCCACAGTCTATGAATCAACTGACTTTGGAGAAGGTGGGGCGCAATCATAAGGTGACAGACATTGTAGAAGCATTTAAACTGGCGCGAAGGGAAGGTTTTGACAACATTAACATGGATTTGATTATTGGACTATCAGGAGAGGGAGTCCCTGAAATTTTGTCCACTCTTAGGCAGATTAAGGAGTTAGAGCCAGATAGCTTAACGGTACACACTTTAGCCATGAAAAGAGGTTCAGAAACTTCTAATGAATATAAAGAAAAGGTTGAAACAAAAAACATCAACCAAATGTTAAATCTTTGCTATGATGCAGCCAAAGCGATGGGACTTATGCCTTATTATCTCTATCGTCAGAAGAATATAGCAGGAAACTTTGAGAATGTAGGGTTTGCCAAGGTTGACAAAGCAGGAATTTACAATATACTTATTATAGAGGAAGTGCAAACCATTCTTGGTGTTGGAGTTGGAGCCACTACGAAGATGGTGACAAGGAATAAGGGAGAGGTAGGAAGAGACCAGGTCAGCCACCATGAGGAAGGAAACCCTTTAATTCGACGAAGGGCAAATACCAAAGATATAGGAAAATACTTGGCAGAAGGGTACAGGAATGCTACTGAATATTTGCTCGATGATTAAGATGCTATTAAAACTTCTCGGACACATATTTCATTTGTTATAAGAGCATATTGAAGAAAATGTAATAGGAATAGATTAAAGGAGTGGATTGAAAAGTGAAATTAACGAAAAAACCTGTAACAGGAATGAAGGACATTATGCCAAGAGAGATGGCCATTCGAGATTATGTGATTGGCCTCATCAAAGAGACTTATAGAGACTATGGATTCTATTCCATAGATACTCCAAGTATGGAGCATATTGAAAACCTTTGTAGCAAGCAAGGGGGAGATAATGAACAGTTAATCTTCAAAATACTCAAAAGAGGGGAAAAGCTTAAGATTGATTCTGCCAAAACAGAAGAAGATGTAGTGGACTGTGGCATGCGCTACGACTTGACCCTGCCTTTAGCACGGTTCTATGCCAATCATTCCAATGATCTTCCAGCACCTTTTAAGGCCATGCAGATTGGCAACGTATGGCGAGCCGACCGACCTCAGAGAGGACGTTATCGCCAGTTTACCCAATGTGACATCGATATTCTAGGGGAAAACTCCAATCTGGCAGAGATAGAGTTAATTCTAGCCACTACTTCTCTGCTAGGAAAGTTAGGTTTTAAAAACTTTACCGTAGCCATTAATGACAGAAGGTTCTTAAAGGCTATGGCCGCTTATGCTGGATTTAAGAAGGAAGACTACGATGATGTATTTATTATCTTGGACAAGATGGAAAAAATTGGCCAAGATAAAGTGGAAGAAGAATTAAAAGAAATTGGTTATGGAGCTGAAATCACCAGCAAATACTTGGATTTATTCACCACAGTGACCCATGATTTAGAAGGAGTGAAGACTTGTAGAGAAGTGTTAGGAGAGTTTTTGGAAGCAGAGGCCGCCGATTCTCTGGAAACTATAATAGCTTCAGTAGAAGGAGCCAAGGATTGCGAATTTAACATGACCTTCAGGCCTACTATGGTGAGAGGACAGGCTTATTATACAGGAACCATATTTGAGATTGATATGGAAGGCTCCAGTGGCTCTGTGGCTGGTGGTGGTCGTTACGATGAGATGATTGGCAAGTTTACAGGGCAGAATACTCCTGCTGTGGGATTCTCCATCGGTTTCGAGCGAATCATTATGTTGCTACTAGAGGATAACTATCAGATTCCTCTGGCAAAGGAAAAGGTTGCCTTTTTGCTGGAGAAGGATATGGGTAATGAATCCTTGCTTAAGATTCTGCAACTGTCTAAAGAAGAGCGAGAAGCAGGGAAAGAAGTATCCATTATCAACATGAAGAAGAATAAAAAGTTCCAGAAGGAGCAATTGACAAATGAGGGATATGGGAAAATTATAGAGTACTATAAGGATACTGAGATATAGAAAAGAGGAAAAAAAAAAGAAAAGATAAAAGTAAGATAAGATAAGATAAGATAAGATAACGAATAGATTGAGCAAGTAAGGAGACAAGAGAAGATGACAGAATCAATGGCTAACATGAAGAGAACCCATCGTTGTGGGGAATTAACAGCAAGCAATATAGGGGAAACGGTTACCGTAATGGGATGGGTTCAGAAAAATCGCAATAAAGGTGGGTTGATTTTTATTGACGTAAGAGATAGAACTGGAATCGTTCAGATTGTTTTAGAAGAAAGTTCTACACCCCTTGAATTACTTGAAAAAGCGGCAAGCTTAAAAAGTGAGTACGTAGTGGCGATTACTGGAGAAATAGAGAAGCGGACAGGTGCGGTAAATCCCAACCTAGCCACAGGAGAGATTGAAATTATCCCTTTAGAGATTAGAATCTTATCCGAATCTGAGGTGTTACCATTTCCCATTGAAGAAGGGTCTAGGACCAAAGAAGAGTTAAGATTAAGATATCGTTATTTAGACCTAAGGCGAGGTGACCTGCAAAGGAATCTCATCTTAAGAAGCCACGTGGCTAATCTGACTCGCCAATTTCTGGTAAAAGAAGGGTTTTTAGAGATAGAAACTCCTATTCTTGGTAAAAGTACCCCAGAAGGAGCCAGAGATTATATGGTACCCAGCAGAGTGAACAAGGGACATTTTTACGGGCTGCCACAATCTCCCCAATTGTACAAGCAATTGTTGATGTGTTCAGGCTATGACCGCTATTTCCAGATTGTCAAATGCTTCCGAGACGAAGACTTAAGGGCAGACCGACAACCAGAGTTTACCCAGATAGATATTGAGATGTCTTTTGTGGATGTGGAAGATGTGATTGCCATCAACGAGAAGTATCTATCAGAACTGTTCTTAGAGGTAATGGGAATAGAAGTACCCATTCCATTTGCAAGATTAACCTGGGAAGAAGCCATGAATCGCTTTGGCTCTGATAAGCCTGACCTACGCTTTGGCATGGAGCTTACGGATGTGACCAAAGTAGTTTCTGATTGTGATTTCGTGGTATTCAAAAACGCAATCTGTGAGGGTGGCAGTGTTCGAGGGATTAACGCCAAAGGTCAAGGGGCAATGCCACGAAAGAAGATTGACAAGCTGGTGGACTTTGCCAAAGAATTTGGTGCCAAAGGGTTAGCCTATATTGCCATTGGAGAAGATGAAAGCATCAAATCTTCCTTCAGTAAGTTTATGACAGAGGCTCAGATGGAGGGCTTGATGAGAGAGATGAAGGCAGAGCCAGGAGATTTGTTGCTCTTTGCCGCAGACCAAGATCCAGTGGTTTGGAATGTGCTGGGGAACCTGCGTTTAGAGTTGGCAAAGCAATTGGGATTATTGGATAAAGAGGTGTTTAACTTCGTCTGGGTAACAGAATTCCCTCTACTAGAATGGAATGAGGAACAGGGACGTTATACTGCTATGCATCATCCTTTTACCATGCCTATGGAAGAAGATTTGTCACTATTAGAAACAGAACCTGGTAAGGTGCGAGCAAAAGCCTACGACATTACCTTGAATGGACATGAGATTGGTGGTGGAAGTATCAGAATCTATCAAAGTGATATCCAAAGCAAGATGTTTGAGGTGCTCGGCTTTTCCTCAGAAGAGGCTTATGCTCAATTTGGCTTCCTGCTAGATGCTTTTAAGTTTGGCGTGCCTCCTCATGGAGGAATTGCCTATGGATTCGACCGAATGATTATGATTATGGCAGGAGAAGAAAGCATTCGTGACGTGATTGCTTTCCCAAAAAACAAAGATGCGGTCTGTATGATGACCAAGGCTCCAGGAATGGCAGATGACAAACAATTAGAAGAATTGGGCCTGGAAGTAAAGGTTGAATTGGAAACTCAATCTTAATGCCAGCTCGAATCCGCTGCGCTACTTCTCGCTGATGGCGTTCGCCATATACAATAC
>JGI20163J15578_10001036_pt1 | contig 11456 bp, 8 predicted proteins | sample TergutCu122P1_FD_15578 | JGI IMG/M metagenome (IMG submission 15578)
GACCAGGTGTATGACCTGTTTGCGGTTCGGATTATCACCAAGAATGTAAAGGATTGTTACGCTGCTTTAGGGATTATCCACGATATGTTTACCCCTGTTCCAGGGCGTTTTAAAGACTATATTGCCATGCCGAAAATCAATATGTATCAATCCTTGCATACCACCTTAATGGGGCCTACAGGTCAACCTTTTGAGATTCAGATTCGAACAGAGGAGATGCATAAAACAGCAGAATACGGGATTGCTGCTCACTGGAAGTACAAAGATGGAGAAAAAGGCAAAGACGTAGAAGCCAGAGAAGAAGAGAAACTTACTTGGTTGCGGCAGATTCTGGAGTGGCAAAGGGACATGTCAGACAATCATGAGTTCTTAAGTTTACTGAAAGGGGATTTGGATCTCTTTTCAGAGGACGTCTATTGCTTCACCCCTGATGGGGATGTGAAAAGACTGTCCAATGGCTCAACTCCTATTGACTTTGCTTATTCTATCCATAGTGCTGTAGGAAATCGAATGGTTGGGGCTAAGGTAAATGGCAAGCTGGTTCAAATCGACTACAAGATTCAAAATGGTGACAGAATAGAGATTCTTACCTCTCAGAATTCCAGGGGACCAAGTCGTGATTGGTTGAATATTGTAAAGAGCACTCAAGCCAAGAACAAGATCAATCAGTGGTTTAAAAAAGAATACAAAGAAGAAAACATCACTCATGGGAAAGATTTGATGAGTGCCTATGCAAAATCTAAAAGCATCAAACTTTCAGATGTGACAAAGCCTAAATACATGCAAAAGGTCATGAGAAAGTACGGCTTTAAAGATTGGGATGCGGTGTTGGCGGCCATTGGACATGGAGGGATCAAAGAAGGTCAGGTGGTGAATCGCCTGGTAGAAGAATATAGAAAAGAACATAAGGAAATCATCACTGATGAAAGCATTTTGGAGAAGATTTCTGAGGTGAACAAGCAACATGTTCATATTGCCAAGACCAAAAGTGGCATTGTGGTAAAAGGGATTGACGACATTGCGGTGCGTTTTTCCAAATGTTGCAATCCTCTGCCTGGAGATGAGATTGTAGGGTTTGTAACCCGAGGCAGAGGAATGACCATTCACCGAACCGATTGCACCAACATCCTTCATTTGTCAGACGTGGAGAGAGAACGGTTGATTGAGGCCGATTGGGAAGAGGCTGCCACCAAAGAAGGCACAGGGAAATATCTGGCGGAGTTGAATGTGTATACCAAGGATAGACAAGGGTTGTTGCTGGAGATTACCAAGGTATTTACAGAGAATAAGATTGATGTGAAGTCCATGAACATTCGCACCAGTAAGAAAGGTTTGGTTACCGTTGAGCTTGGGTTTATTGTGAATGGGAAAGAGGAGTTGACCAAGGTGGCGGATAAGATGAGACAGATTGATGGTATAGAAGGAATTGAGCGGGCTGTGGGGTAGGAGTGTGGCCGTTCATCCCTAGCCAATATGCCGATTCCCAAGGGGTGAACGGTGTAAGAGTAGTGCTATTCAGTAAAATGTTTTAGGATGGGAATAATTATAGAAATAGAGGAGTAGAGGAAATGAAAATAGAAAAGTTTGTTTTAGGAAGTGTTGGGACGAATTGTTATATTGCTGTTAATGAGGAGACAAAAGAGTGCTTCCTTGTGGATTTGGCGACTTACAATCAAGAAATGGTGAATTATATTAAGAAGTCGGGTTACCAGGTGAAGGGGATTATACTTACTCATGGGCATTTTGATCATATTATGGGGATAGAGGAGTTCATTGATGAGATTCCAACTACGGTTTATGCTCATGAAGAGGAAGAAGAATTTTTAAAAGATCCTGTGTTAAACTTCTCCACTGTTCTTGGGAATAAAGAGTACTCTGTCAATGAAGTGGTGTTCTTAAAGGAGCTTCAGAGTTTTAGTTTGGCTGGGTTTGAGATTTGTATTCTTCATGTTCCAGGCCATACACCAGGAGGTTGTGCCTATTACCTTCCCAGTGAAGGAGTGGTGTTCACAGGGGATACTTTGTTTAATGGTTCCGTTGGTAGAACAGATTTCCCAGGTGGGGATTCAGAAGTGCTACTTACCGCCATTAAGGATAAATTATTGGTGCTTCCTGAAGAGACTAAGGTCTATCCAGGACATGTAGAGTCAACGACTATTGGCAAGGAAAAGAAGGTGAATCCGTTTTTGAGAGGATGGAGTTGTTAAGGACTATTAAAAAAGAGGTTAAAATGATCGTAATTAAGTGTAAAAACAATAGTGATTTGAATGGGGTATATAACCTAACCAAAGCTTTTTTCCCCAATCAAGAGATCAAGCAAGAGATAGACAAGGAACAAGAGTCTCGATTACAGTTAACATTGGATAGAGGGTCTTGTTTTTCCGTATTTCCAAATGACAATATCATTGGAGAGAAAGAAAAATACCTGATTAAAAGGGTATATGATTATTTATCAGAATATACGGGTAAAACGTTGCCTTGGGGGATTTTGACTGGAGTTCGCCCTACAAAATTAGCCATGAAAGTTTTGAAGGAATATGAAAGTTCTTATCAAGGAGTTGTGAATAAGGAAATGGGGAGTCGTGGGTATAAAGCAGATGGGAATCGTGAAAATGAAGTAGATGAGAAGAGTGAATATGAAGGAGATGAAAACTGTGAAAATGAAAAGCAAACGCTTTTAGAGCAAGTTCTCATCGATAAATACTATCTTTCAGAAGAAAAGGCAAAGTTAGCCCTCAAGGTTGCGAAAAGAGAGAATGAGCTAATCAAAGAATTGGATGTTGAAGATGGATTTAGCTTGTTTGTAAGTATCCCATTTTGCCCCAGTATCTGTTCTTATTGTACCTTTGGAAGTGGCGATGTTAGTAAGTGGCAGGATAGAATGGATGAATATGTACAACATCTTTGTGAGGAGATTGCTCAGATAAGTAGAGGGACTAAAAGGAGTCCTGAAAATAGGCTAGAATGCAACAAAGAACAAAGGAATGAAGAGGGATATTTGCAAACCATCTATATTGGAGGGGGAACTCCTACTACATTAAGCATAGAGCAGTTTAGTCGATTGTTTTGTGCCATTGAAGAATCATTTTCATTGGATAGAGTGGTGGAGTATACAGTAGAGGCGGGGCGTCCAGAAACCATTACAAAAGAGAAGCTAAGGCTTTTTAAAGAGGCAGGAGTGAACCGAATATCCATCAATCCTCAATCCATGAATCAAAAGACATTGGATAAAATAGAGCGTCATCATAAGGTTGATGATATTGTGGTGGCTTTTAATTTAGCTAGAGATGAGGGATTTGATAACATCAATATGGATTTGATTGTTGGTTTGCCTGGTGAGGGAATGGAGGAGATCAGATTAACTCTTTCGGAGGTTGCAAAGTTAGGGCCAGATAATCTCACGATTCATACTTTAGCTAAAAAGCGAGGAGCGAAATTGGCCGTTGATTATAATGAGTGTGATATTAATGAAATGTTACATTTTTGCTATGATTCTGCAAGTGAGATGGGTCTTTTGCCCTATTATCTTTACCGTCAGAAAAATATCGCAGGAAACTTTGAAAATGTAGGTTTTGCAAAGGTTGACAAAGCGGGAATATACAATATACTTATTATAGAGGAGCTGCACACCATCCTTGGCGTTGGGGCAGGTGCCATAACAAAGTTTGTGACTAGGGAGAACGCTATCACCATTAAACGTGTAGCGAATACGAAAGATATAGGCGAGTATATCACAAGAGGAAGAGAGAATTCTTAGCGTTGATGGAAATGATAAGTTGATTTACTAGATTTGTTTCCCCTCAGTTTGCAATGACGAAAGAAACGCTTTATTTAGAGACAGGATTCAAGGATTAGAAATTATATAAGGAGTGGAAAAAAGTGAAATTAACGAAAACACCTGTAACAGGAATGAAAGATATTTTGCCCCGTGAGATGGCAATTCGAGATTATGTCATTGGTTTAATTAAGGAGACCTATAGGGATTATGGATTTTACTCTATCGATACCCCTAGTATGGAACAGATTGAGAACCTTTGTAGCAAACAAGGGGGAGACAACGAGAAGTTGATCTTTAAGATATTAAAAAGAGGAGAAAAGCTGAAGATTGATACTGCTATGACAGAAGAGGATGTGGTGGATTGTGGAATGCGCTATGATCTAACCTTACCTTTGGCGAGATATTATGCCAATCATGCCAATGCTCTGCCTGCTCCTTTTAAAGCCATGCAGATTGGCAATGTTTGGCGAGCAGATCGTCCTCAAAAAGGCCGCTTTAGGCAGTTTACTCAATGTGACATAGATATTCTAGGGGAAAGTTCTACTTTGGCTGAGATCGAGCTAATTTTGGCCACCACATCCCTAATAGGGAAGTTAGGCTTTAAGGATTTTACTGTGGCCATTAATGATAGAAGATTTTTAAGAGCCATGGCGGCTTATTCAGGGTTTAAGAAGGAAGATTATGACGATGTGTTCATTATTTTAGATAAAATCGACAAAATCGGTGAAGAAAAAGTAACTGAGGAACTAAAAGAGTTGGGATATGGTGAGGAAGTGGTCAATAAATATTTGAACTTATTTACCACGGTTACCCATGATTTGGAAGGGGTTGCCACCTGTAGAGAGGTACTGGGAGAGTTCTTAGAGCCCCAGGCAGCAGATGATCTGGAATCCATCATCAGCTCTGTGGAAGGGGCAAAGGACTGTGAATTTAACATTACCTTTAGACCCACTATGGTTAGGGGGCAAGCTTACTATACTGGGACTATTTTTGAAATCGATATGAAGGGTTCAAGTGGTTCCGTAGCTGGCGGTGGCCGCTACGATGAGATGATTGGTAAGTTTACAGGACAAAATACTCCAGCAGTGGGATTTTCCATAGGATTTGAGCGAATTGTCATGTTGCTTTTAGAAGAGGATTATCAGATACCCATGGCGAAAGAGAAGATGGCATTTTTACTGGAAAAGGGGATTTTGGGAGATTCTTTGCTTAAGATACTACAGCTGGCTAAAGCGGAGCGAGAATCAGGGAAAGAAGTATCTTTGATTCATATGAAGAAGAATAAGAAGTTTCAAAAAGAGCAGTTAGCAAGTGAAGGGTATGAGAAGGTTGTAGAGTACTATAGAGATACGGAAATATTTTAAAGTATGATACAAGCGTCAAAATACCTTTTGACGCTTACATCAAAGTATTTATAGAGGTAAAATTCTCGTAATGACGCTACAGGTACTGTAATTATGAAATTGAGAGATAAAGGTTTAGCAAGAAGGAGAACAGAAAATGACAGAATCCATGATTAACATCAAAAGAACTCACCGCTGTGGTGAGTTGACCACAAATAACGTAGGTGAGACCGCAACCATCATGGGTTGGGTTCAGAAAAATCGCAACAAAGGAGGACTCATCTTTATCGATGTTAGAGATAGGTCAGGGATTATTCAGGTGGTATTGGAAGAAAGCTCTATGGCACCAGAGTTACTTGAAAAAGCTGCCCGTTTAAGAAGCGAATATGTAATTGCTGTTGTTGGAGTGGTTGCGAAACGCTCTGGAGCAGTGAATCCTAACCTGGCCACTGGGGAGATTGAAATTATCCCTACAGAACTTCGAATATTATCTGAATCGGATGTGCCGCCATTTCCTATTGAGGAGGGTTCTAAGACCAAAGAAGAGCTAAGACTGAGATATAGATATTTAGACCTGCGTCGTCCTGACTTACAAGAGAACTTAATCTTAAGAAGTCGAGTGGCCACTTTAACCCGTCAATTTCTTACGAAGGAAGGTTTCCTAGAGATTGAGACCCCTGTTCTTGGAAAAAGTACCCCAGAAGGGGCCAGAGATTATCTGGTACCGAGTCGGGTGAACCAAGGCCAGTTTTACGGTTTGCCTCAATCTCCTCAACTGTATAAACAGCTGTTGATGTGTTCCGGTTACGACCGTTATTTCCAGCTTGCCAAATGTTTTAGGGATGAGGATTTAAGAGCGGATAGACAGCCTGAATTTACCCAAATCGATATAGAGATGTCTTTTGTTGATGTAGAGGATGTCATCGCTGTGAATGAGAAGTTCCTGAAAGAGCTATTCTCAGAGGCGATGGGTATAGAAGTTTCCACCCCATTTCCAAGATTAACCTGGGAGGAGGCCATGAATCGATATGGCTGCGATAAGCCAGATTTGCGCTTTGCCATGGAGTTAGTGGATGTAACTCCTGTGGTTTCTGATTGTGAGTTTGTGGTGTTTAAAAACGCAATTGGTGAGGGCAGCAGTGTTCGAGGGCTTAATGTGAAAGGTCAAGGGGTAATGCCGCGGAAGAAGATTGACAAATTAGTGGAGTTGGCGAAAGACTTTGGGGCGAAAGGATTGGCCTATCTAGCCATAGGGGAAGATGGAAGTTTAAAATCTTCATTTGCTAAGTTTATGACAGAAGAGGAGATGGCGGGACTGATTGCTAAGATGGAAGGGGAGCCAGGAGACTTGCTACTTTTTGCAGCGGATGAGAATGCTGTGGTTTGGAATGTCCTGGGCAACTTGCGCCTAGAGTTGGCTAAGGAGTTGGAGCTGGTTAACAAAGAGGAGTTTAACTTTGCTTGGGTAACAGAATTCCCATTGTTAGAGTGGAATGAAGAACAAGGGCGATATACTGCCATGCATCATCCATTTACCATGCCTATGGAAGAGGATTTAAAACTTCTTGAGGTGAATCCAGGTGCAGTTCGTGCTAAGGCTTATGATATTGTTCTAAATGGCCATGAAATTGGTGGTGGAAGTATACGAATTTATCAAAGTGAGGTTCAAAATAGAATGTTTGAGGTGCTAGGATTTACCAAAGAGGAAGCTTATAGCCAATTTGGTTTTCTCCTAGACGCCTTTAAATTTGGTGTGCCCCCTCATGGAGGCATTGCTTATGGGTTCGATCGGATGATTATGATTATGGCAGGGGAAGAAAGCATTCGTGATGTCATCGCTTTTCCCAAGAACAAAGACGCCGTTTGCATGATGACCAAAGCACCTGGAATTGCTGATGATCGGCAGTTGGAGGAGTTGGGACTGGAAATAAGGGATGATGGATTATCTGAAAGCATTTTTTAGGAATAGCATAGAAGATAAAAACTCCAAAGAGAAGCTGAAAAGATCTCTAGGGAGACGGGGTAGATTCCCTTATATCTGTGTAATGACCAACCCAATCACCACTCCCACAAGAGCAAATACCGTGGGGATTCTATCTTTGTTGGTGACAATGGATTGAGGCAAGATCTCTCCAAAGACAACATATAACATGGCACCAGAAGCAACGGCAAAAGAAAGTGCAAGAGCCACTTCGGAGATGCCGCCCACCCAAATACCAATCACCGTTCCTATGATGGTGGTTGCTCCAGTTAGAGTAACCAGCACGATGGTTTTTATCTTGGAAAGACCACCTGAGATTAGGGGGGCAGAAATGGCCATACCTTCTGGAATATTGTGAAGACCAATCATAATGGCGATGGTTAAGCCAAGAGCAGCATCGTGATAACCAGCAGCACCCATGGCCAAACCTTCAGGCACATTATGGAGGGCAATGGCAAAGAGCATGATTAACCCAGAGCGGATCATGCTTTTTTGTTTGTCCAAAATATCACTGGAATGAAAGAACTCTACGTAAGTGTCATGGAGTTTGGATTCTGAGGGCTTGGAACTCTTTGAGGTGGGAATTCGGTCCATAATGTTATGGAGAAAGAGAACCATAAGAACACCAAGAGCTAGACCGATAAGGGTAATCCAGATATTGGAATATTCAATGGCTTCTGGTATAAGTTCAATGAATACAATACTAAGCATCACTCCTCCAGCAAGAGAAAGAAAGATGCTGATCATTCGATCGGTCTTCGTTCCGAATATGGCAGTAACCGCTGCTCCAAGTCCCATGCCTACAACACCAGCAAAAAGGCTCATAATGATAATGTTCATGATTTATTTTTATATAACTGATTCAAAAGATAGAAGTGACAAAAAGGCATTTTGCCACAGAGTTCACCACAATGAATCACCATATACTCCTTTTTTAATTCTATGATGTAAGCGTCAAAAGGTATTTTGACGCTTGTATCATCCTATTGAGTTAGCTAAGACTAACCAAAATAATGTTAGCATAGACTAACTATTTTGTCAACCCTTAAAATTGAAAATTCAAAAAACAATAACTGATGTGGTGCAAACGGTTACACTGATGAGGGATGCTGATTACCAGAGAGATGAACTGTAGCGAAGGGGATTGGTTTCAAGAAAAATCACAACATTCTTGTGATGAAGAGAAATGTATGATAAGATGAGTTAGTCAAAGATAACTATTATGAGGTGAGACGATGGGTAAGCCAGCAGAATCTGTAGAAAACTATTTGGAAACAATCTTAATATTAGGGCAAAATGGAGAGGTTGTACGCTCCATTGATATTGCAAATCAACTAGGTTATTCCAAACCTAGTATTAGTGTTGCCATGAAGAATTTAAAAGCAAATGGATACATTGAAATAAGAGCTGGAGGCCAGATTGTATTAACTGAAACAGGAAGAACGATTGCCCAGAGAATATATGACTGCCATACTTTGATTTCGGATTTATTAATCTTTCTGGGGGTGGACAGTGAAACGGCCGTAAAAGATGCCTGTAAGATGGAGCATGGCATGAGCGAAGAGAGTTTTATGGCCCTTCAAAATCATTTAGAGGATTTAAAGGAAAGAAGGGGTAAAACAAAAACTGAGTAAATTCAAAGATGGAGAAAAATATAGATAACACGATAAAACCTCCTTACGGTCACCGGTGTAAAATACATCGAGTGAACAAGGAGGTTTCTTTAAAAGAAATCTTAACTTCTAGTAGGATGGGAAACTTCAACTTCTAGTAGGGCGGGAAACTATCATATAGTGAGGTTTCTTCTAGATCTAACCGTAAACAAAACAACTAAACCAATTGCAGACACAACGAAGAAGGGTAAAGCATAAAAAAAGATAGATAGTGGGGTGAAAATATAGGAGATGGTAGGAAACCCCTCTTCAAGATAATCATCCATGCGAGCAAATTGGGCGGCCCACCTAGCTTCATAAATGTAGGTGTATAATGGAGATAGAGCCAAGCCCAATAACAAGGCTAGCGTTTTAAATTTACTAAGATAAAATTTGAAAAAGTAAAAAGCAACAATACCAATGAGAGTAATCACATATATTGAAACAAGCCATATCCTGTTAAAGTGAAACTCTCGTGTGGTAAGACTTACTAAAAGACTTGGAATAAGCAAATAACAAAGCAAAATAAGAATCTCTTTCAAGGGAATGCTAAAACCTTTAGGAGTGGACATTTTTTTACTGCCCACTCCCTTTTTTGACTTAGTTGGTTTGCTTCTTTTGCTATTTCTATTGGCCATGATGTCCTCATTTCCTATGTTTTTTTGAGCCATTACCGTAATTGTAAATGATGATGTAAACGTAAAAAGGTGCTTTAACGCTTGTATCATCATATGATTTATTCTACCGCTTCCATCATCAATATTGCATCAAGGAATCGTAAGAAGGTATGTAGGCCTTCTTCAATTCGACCTGGAGAGTCTGCCATAATAAAGTCTAAGTTATCGTTAGGAGTATGTAAGATATTTCTAACGAAAAGTTCTGGATACTCAGGAGGGTATGTTCCGTAAAAGTATAAAACAGGAACGCCAAATTCTAAAAATGCAAGATGGTCAGTAGGTGAGAAGATGGCTTGAGGCATAGCCACCAGATGAACCCCATCATAAGCCAGTGCGTTGGCAAAATCGTCAATTTCCATGGTGAGTGAATTTTCATGAATGGTTGGAATCTCTTCTCCCCAGAGAGTCACCGCTGGCCAATCTGGTAAATCGGTAACATAACCTGCGGCATAGATGAAGATAGGACCTTCAATAATTACATCTGCGTTGATGACCAATTCCAGATTGTAAATCTCTGTAGCCGTTAAATGATCAGCAAAATAGAAGGCTCCTATCAGCCCAACCTCTTCAGCTCCAAAGAAAATATATTGAAGGGTGTAGTAATGATCCTCATCCATCATTCGATAGGCACTTTCCAGAAGCAGGGCTACTCCTGCGGCATTGTCACTCATTCCTGCGCTACCAACGGTATCATAGTGAGCACCAATAATGATGGTTCTGTCACTACGACCTGGAATGGTTAAGATTACATTCTGGCTGTAATCAATTCTCTCCACTCCATCAAAATCAAAATACCCCTCCTCTTCAAACCACTCCAATGACCACAGGGCATTTCCCCACCAAGAAGAAGTATGAACATCATATCTAAAGGTTTGCACTTCTATGAGAGATTCGTCAAAGCCCATATCCAACAAGGTGTCCACAATCCAATAGGCAGATTCCAACTCTCTTGTGGAAAATGGCAAACGATAAGGCAGGATATCATTCATATACTCAAGGAAACGAACAGCATAATAACCATGGTCTCCAGGTGCAACATCAAAGTTACGAACTATTGGTAGAACTTCCTGGGGAACTTCTTCCTCCTCTGGTGGTTCTTCAGGGAGTTCTTCCTCAGGTTCTTCAGGCTCCTCAGGCTCTACGACTTCAATGCTAATCTCCTCTTCATCAGGAGGATCCACGGTCTGGTTACATCCAATCGCTAAAATGAATATCATCAAAATTACAAGGAATAATGCAAAAAGTTTTTTCATAACCATATTGGGCAAAAATCTAATCGGGAATCAATTAGGAGGAATTGCCCTCTCCTTACGTTAAAATAGTAGTAGTGTTTAACATCCCTCTCCAAGGATGGAGTACGAAAGTAAATATTGTGGGTAAAGTCTTCTTGTTCATTTTCCGTCATTAGGCCTTATTTGTCAAATGGTTTTATTACAAAGATATGTGAAGGAATCGAAAAATTGCTTCTGTTGCAAAAAGAGGATTTTATTAGACTTTTAACATGGACATTTCATCAGTTAAAGGGAAATGATTAAAGATAAATGGTGAAAATGTGGTTCGATAAAACGGACACGGGAGTTTAATGAAATTTTAATAAAATTTTAGCAATTTGTTTATATATATAATGGAATCCTAATTTTTATTGATTTTATAGGCTTTTCTAAAGGTTGAATCTTTTGTAGAATTGATAGTTGTACAATTATGAGTGGCGGAGAGTATTTTTCTTAAGTTAAGTGCTTGAAAGTGGATAAAGATTCAAGTATAATTAACTTCGGTGCGAATGATATAATTTATAAAAGGGGCTGGGGAGCTTGGTTTGTTTTCTCGTAGCTTTTTTTGTTTAAAAACATTTTCTGAGGAGAATAAAACGATGAAGAAAAGATGTGCTATATTATCAAGAATGATTGCTTTGTTAATTGCTTTATTGCTGTTGCTGGTGCCTATGGTGGCCCACACCAGTGAAGGTGATGCTTGGGCGGGTTCAGGTTCAGGTTTACAGGGAATGCAAACGGAGCCTGGAATTGT
>JGI20163J15578_10001037_pt1 | contig 11455 bp, 8 predicted proteins | sample TergutCu122P1_FD_15578 | JGI IMG/M metagenome (IMG submission 15578)
TCGCCATAATAGGAGGAAAACTCCAAGGTGTAGAAGCGGTTTATCTTGCAAAAAAAGCCGGCATGAAAAGTCTCTTGATTGATAAAAACCCGATGGCTCCAGCCTCGGGGTTTTGTGATGAAATGGGAGTTTTTGATGTCTTTAAAAAAGAGCCTCAGCTAATTGAGCTCTTAAAAAAGGCAGATTTTATTTTACCTGCGCTTGAAGTTGATGAAGTGCATGACGCACTTTTGGAAATCTCGGAGCAATATGGATTTAAGTTCGCGTTTGACAAAGGCGCATATGCGATAACTTCTTCAAAACGAAAGTCCGACGAGCTTATGAGAAAACATCTGATACCGACACCAAAGCATTTTACAAGTGTGAGGGAGCTTCAAGATGCAAGCGAAACGTGCGATGCATATATTATCAAACCCTCTGAGGAAAGTGGGAGCGTAGGTGTTTTTCGTGTAGAAACAGTGGAAGAAGTAAGACATTTTCTTGACGGGGCAAATAATCATGAAGAAGCAGATAATATCGAAAACGTATATAACTCCGAAAGTTGGGTCGTTCAAGAATATTTAGAAGGGCGTTCATACTCAATTGAGGTAATCGGAATACCGGGTTCGTATCGCACTTATGAAATTACAGAAATTCATATGGATGACGAATACGATTGTAAGATGGTGACAGCACCGTGCTTCATTTCCGACTCTGCACAAGAGGGCTTGTCTGATTCTGCAAAAGAAGAGTTATTCGATTCTGCAAAAGACGTGTTTTTTGATTCCGTAATAGACGAGTTTTCTAAGCTTGCAATAAGACTCGCTGAACTTGTGAAGCTCAAAGGCATCATGGACGTAGAAGTAATTGACCATAACGGAACTTTAAAAGTTCTTGAAATAGATGCACGTATTCCAAGCCAAACGCCCATGGCTGTTTATCACAGCTCAGGCGTAAATTTGCTTTCAGAGTTAGCGGATATTACGTTAAACGGCAAGTTCACAGATAAGAATCTTGAAAACGACGAATTGACAAATGCAAAGCATGAAAAAGAAAAAGATACAAGCCGAAGTTGGAAAGCGGATGAGGCTAGTAAAAAAATATTAATGACAGTTGAAGCGAAAAGCGAGAAGTTAACCGTAAGCGAAACTGATAGCAGTTTGCTTGAAAAAAGTGGCAATATAAGTGATAGGGTGAAAACCCGAAAATACACTGCAATCGAACATTATTTAATCGACGAAACAGGCGCACATCACAAAGGCGAAAGTATAATGGGCGAAAGTAGACCGCTTGTATATAGAGAAAACTTTTTCGGAGCAGATGAGGCGCTTACAGATTATGACGAAAACAAATCCGTATGGCGTGCTACGTTTATTAACTCAGCCGATAGCGAAGAAGGACTTGCGCAAAAACGCATTGAAATGCTGCGCCAACTGAACTTATCAATAATCAAAACTTGAAATATCCAGCAAAAATCATCTTTTTTATTTCTATCTTCACCGTCATTACGAAAAAGTGGTAAGTGTGCCGTGTTTTCGTAATCGTTACATTGCTTTGCTCATAATACTGCAACAAATTTCACAGAACAAATGTTCGAAAAGACTTGCGACTTGCCACAAAATGTAGTAAAATTATACCAAAGCGTATTCGGAATATATTTAGCGATGGGGAGCTTGATAAAAAAGCAATTTGCAAAATATGCGAATTCCAAATTTTGACAAACTTATAACACTTTACAAATTAGACCTGCTAATTAAAGTCAATAGGAGAACGGAGGACGGTAATGATAAAATTTGACGAGCTTCTGATTGCCGAAACTACAGAATATGAGTTCAAATCCAAACTTGAGATAAGTCGTCCTAAGAGCTGGCTTAAAACTGTGAGTGCGTTTTCTAACAGTTTTGGTGGCAGATTATATTTCGGCGTTGAGAACAATGGCATTCCTGTCGGACTTCCCGATGCACAAGAAACAGCCGAGCAAATAAGCAGATTTATCAAAGAACGAATATCTCCAATTCCGGAGTTTAATTTAACTGTTCACAGCGTAGAAACCGGCAACAATGTCATAATGGTGAAAATTCCACGAGGCAACATTCCACCTTATTACTATGTTGGTGACGGAAATACAACTGCTTATGTGCGAATCGGCAATGAAAGCGTTCCGGCATCACCTCAACAGCTAAGTGAATTAGTTCGCCGTGGAAGAAATCTTTTTTTTGACTCAATGCCAACCGATTATAAAATAGCAGACCTTACGTTTACGATTTTTGAAGCCACCTATAAAAAAGTTACAGAAAAGATGATGTCTGAAAAGGAGTATATATCTTTTGGTATGTGTCAACATGACGGAACATTAACCTACGCAGGGTTGCTATTTGCGGATGATTCGCCTTTGCTTCAAAATCGAGTATTTTGCACTCGCTGGGATGGTTTGACAAAAGGCTCTTTGGGCGACGATGCAATAGATTCTGAAGAATTTCAAGGCGATATAATATCCTTGTTAAAGAACAGTCACAATTTCGTTAGACTCAATTCCAAAGTGCGTTGGAAGAAGATGCCCGACCATCGCATTAACAAACCGGATTACGCAGACCGAGCTGTTTTTGAGGCTTTAGCCAATGCACTCATGCACAGAGATTATTCTGTTGTTGGTAGCGAAGTTCATGTGGATATGTACGATGACCGGATGGCGATTTATTCTCCCGGCGGTATGTATGACGGTTCTCTGATTCAAGAACTGAATATCGAAGAAGTGCCGTCAATACGGCGCAACCCGACTGTGGCAGATATTTTTAACAGACTGGAGTTTTCTGAACGGCAGGGTAGCGGACTGCGTAAAATTCGCAGGGAAACAAAGCGTTTACATGGATATACTGATGACCTTGCACCGGAATTCATTTCGACGCATTCGACGTTTTACGTTGTTTTTAAGAACATGAATTACGACTTGCATGGTGCTACCATGCAAGCTACCATGCAAGATACCATGCAAGATGAACGAATTGAGCGACTTCTTGATTTTTGCAACGAGGCACGAAACAGAGATGAGATACAACAATTTATTGGACTTGCAAATCGTGATTATTTCCGAAAAGCAATTCTCAAACCTTTGATTGAAAGCGGGAAAATTAAAATGACAATTCCTGACAAACCAAACAGCCGTAATCAAAAATATATACGAACGTAATTTACAGGTGCTTAATTTTGATGGACGCGTTACGTCCTGACTACTAGCAATGGAGGCAACAATGAACATAGAATTTACAAGAACGCAAAAGGAGCGCCTTATTGAACTTGGTGCAAATGAATTTATAGATTTAACATTTGCTGATAAAGGTGAATGTAACCGAAAGTTCATGGAGCTGGAAAAGGCTTTGTGTAAAGAAAGTCGCAAAAAAATTGGGCATTTGTTGTCCGAAAAGCGTGCAACCGAGGTCTTTGATATTCAGTGCAGACTTGAAAAATGGCTCATGGAAGAAATGGGCTTTACGAAAGTGTCAACACCTACGATTATTTCGGGCGATATGCTTGACAAGATGTCAATAACTGATGAAAACCCGCTAAGAGAGCAAGTCTTTTGGATTGATGATAATAAGTGTCTAAGGCCGATGCTCGCACCGAACCTTTATGTGGTTATGCGCGAGCTTCACAGGATTACAAATAAACCTGTGCGAATTTTCGAGGCAGGCTCGTGTTTTCGCAAAGAATCGCAGGGTGCGCAGCATCTAAACGAATTTACTATGCTTAACTTTGTGGAATTTGCCACGGACAATGATGGAAAACAGATGGAGCGGCTGGAGTTTTTAGCAAAAGGTGCTATGGCTGCTGTCGGAATAGAAGAATATGAGCTTGTTAAAGAAGGTTCTGTGGTATACGATGAAACGCTTGATATAATGGTGGGCGACGTGGAGCTCGCTTCAGGATCATACGGACCTCACAAGCTGGATGCCGCATGGGGAGTTTTTGAGCCGTGGGTTGGACTCGGTTTTGGAATCGAAAGACTTGCGTTTGCAAAAGGAAGTCATAAGACGATAAAGAGAGTAGGTAAGAGTATAATGTTTATCGACGGAGTTTCGTTGTCGGTGTAACGGCAGGTCATTTTCACGCATATTTGAATCTGGAGGAAAGGTATTTTTTGCATATTGACAAATATTACCATATATTGTATTATATTGCCATAGAGCAGCAGGAATAGTTACTTGTAATTATTCTTCACAATTGATACAATATAAAGGACATAGGAAATGACAAAGTTAGAGTACAAATTTAAAACGGACACACTTTTTAAAATTCTTTTTGTAAAACATCCGGATTTGCTAAAAAGGCTTGTGTCAGAACTGCTTGAGATAAAATATGACAGCATTGAGCAGTTTGAAATTACAAATCCAGAAATTCACCCCGAAGCGTTGGGCGGTAAGTTTTGCCGGCTTGATGTAAATATGGTTGTCGATGGGAAAAGAGTTATTCTTGAGGTGCAAGTCGAGAACGAAAAAAACTTCCCGGAGCGCAGCTTATATTACTGGGCTAGGGAGTTTTCAACGGGAATAGTATCAGGCAACGATTATATAAAGTTGCCACGAACAATTGTTATATGCATTGTTAATTTTTCGTTATTTAATTGTGAGGAATTTCATTCGGAGTTTCAAGCACTTGAAGTTGTAAGGCATACACAATTGACAGATAAGATGAGTCTGCATTATTTTGAACTGCCGAAACTTCCTCAAAAGTTAAACGTTAATAGCTACAGGGATTTGTGGTTGCAGTTGTTTAAAGCTAACACACAAGAAGAATTAGCAGAAATCGAAGCATTGGAGGTGCCAGTTATGAGTGAAGCAATCAAAGCATATGAATCTATTATAGCAACGTCACCGGATTTTAAAGAAATTGAGCGCTTAAAGCATAAAGCAAAAATTAATGAAGCATATGCGCTTGCTGATGCAGCAGAGCGTGGCGAAAAGCGCGGAGAAAAGCGTGGAGAAGCACGTGCAAAGAAAAAGTTTCAGCGGGTAATTGACGAAAAAGACGCTCGCATTGCAGAACTGGAAGCTAAACTAGATGAACGCAACAACCTCGAAAAGAAAAAATAGCCGCGGAAGCGGTTTTTTCTTAAGGGGGGACGTTGGATTGTGAAGCAACAGCAGCAATGATAGGATGGAAAGTAAGAGATGACCAGATTAACAACTGATTGGGGCAAATCAATCGAACGAAAAAATACAAAAATAAAAACAAGGAGGAATTATCTATAATTAGATTATGCGTAGAAAACATGAAGAAAATACTAATTACGTTACTAACGGTCGTTATTATTTTTACATTTGTAGCATGTGGCGACTCTGAAAATGTTGGTGGTGTTCCACAAGACCCATATGAAAATCTGCAAGTGCCTATATTCTCTGACATAAAAGTACCTATAGAGTTTTCTACTCTCAGGTTTTTAGTTAGTGAAGATATATATTATGAGTGGGGTTCCGATTACCTGTCGCTATATTTTTCAGGCGATGTTTCTCCAGCGGCGCATTTTTGGTATATTGACCGCGTACCACTTAGTATGATTGCGGATGGAGCTTTCTTTCCCGGGATTTTGATTAGTGCGGGTGATTCACTTCGGTATGGTGGAACCCCAGTAGTTTGGAGTGATATTGAACGCATGGATGCCAATGGATTGACAATATATCTTGCAGAAACTATGGCTGATAGGAGAGGTGTTGTTATGGTAGGCGCATTTTTTCTTAACTTTCATATATATGTTTTTAGTTTTGAGGCATCTCCGAAGATGCAACCTTTATATTGGCCACATTTTAAAAAGCTTTTGAACTCTATCGAATCGATATGAGATGTGCTATAAAGTGAAATATCAAGGGAGCAACTATGACACGACTAACAACTGATTGGGTGAAACCAATCGAAAAAAATTTAGAAGAATACGACGCAAAGTTGACGAAATTGACAGGAATGGATATTTCGACTTTGGCGTTTTGTGCTGCAGGTAAGCAGGTTTTATCGAAGGCTGAGATGAAAAACCGTAAAGTAGCGGTAGTGCGAATCAGCACAGGAAAAGGCGTCATTGGTTCATTTGCAGAGTCGGTGGCTGCGGTAATAAGGTATATGGGCGCGGAAGTATTTATTCCTAAAGCGCATGATGTTGCGGGAATGCATGAAGCGATATCTCGTGGCGCCGAGATTTTATTTATGGCTGACGATGATAGGTTTATTGCGATAAATATAAAAACCGGAGTTGTTGCTGAAAACGATGACGCTGTAGCTTTAGGATATGTGGCGGCACTTTCTGCAATGGCAGGAGGACTTGCAGGAAAAGAAGTTTTACAACTTGGGTTCGGCAGGCTTGGGCAAAAGACACTTGCGCGGCTGCTTTATGAGGGAGCAGTTGTAAGTGTTTATGACAAGGACAACAGAAAGACGACCTCTTTGTATGATGACAGAGAAACCTCTTTGCAATGTGATAACAGGAAGATCTCATCCCAATACAGCAAAAAAGAGATAGATAACTCGGCAGATAACGAAAACGCAAAAAATCAAAACAAAAAGCAAGATAGAATCAGTGGCAAAAGCCATGGTGACGGCAGATGCAAAAACAACGCACATGTCCTAACACAACTGCCTCTACCACTTTCAGGACTTATCATGGACGTCACAAATGAGGGGGGATTTCTTAGCGCAAAAGACCTTTCGGACGATGTTAAGATTGTCGCGCCTGGATTACCTTTGCTGCTTGATGATGAAGCGTATATGCTTTATAATGAGAAAGTGATGCATGACCCATTGCAACTGGGAGTTGCTGTTATGTTGACAATGTCGCTTGGGGCTTGAGCTCAATTTGTACGCGCACTTGCAATGTCGCTTGGGGCTTGAGCTCAATTTGCACATGCACTTGTTATGTCGCTTGCACAATGAAAGGCTGGCAATGCCGCTGACCGAATCAGACAGCTGTGCATTTTGCACTATCCAAACATGGGGGACGGATCGGATGGATCACATAGAATCTAAATCTATACAGCCGGGTGAAACTCCCGGGTTCCCCGCCATATAATAGTCAGATTGATGAAACAATGCTTAGCCGGTTGCAGTCATTGAGCAGGAAGCCTCCACTTCAAACACTACTGGGGTTAAGTGGTGGGAACATGTCAAGCATGTCACAGGCATGTTGGCTTTGTGAAAGTGCTATCAAGACGAAATGGAAGCTAGAAAGAAAGGTTTATTGTGGGCGAGAGAAAAAGATATTACAGAAAAAACACAGAATTATTTTTGCTTCTGGATAAGATGAAACTTTGGCCTTCCAGAAGCGGAGTTTTGCATGGTATTTTTGAAGTAGAGAAGCGAGGCGATTACGCTATTATCACAACACATTGTGGGAAAACGTTTAAGGTTTACAATTCCAGAACCTCAAGAGCGGCAAGGTGGCTCAGAAACAAATGGGTTTCCGAGCCGTGTAAACATTGTAAAGTTCCCCAGTGGAAATTGGATAAGTATTCAAAGACGTTTTTTTCGCCACATTATGGCAGCGACTTGCGAGGGCAGCATGACAGCGGTTAGTAAAGTGCTTACTGTTCACACTGTGGCTATAATGGTTCTTGGAGCAAGCCCTTCGGAACAACCTAATAACGAGATGTTTGTGAAACAAACATGACATACTCCGAACAGATTGCGGAAAGAGCCATTTAGCCACAAATCCGACAATGTGTGAACAGTAACGTAAAGCGACCTGCGCAGGCAGCAGGACAACGGTTGAAAGACAGCAAGAAAATGCACAATGTTACAAAACAGTGGAATTTAGAGTGCTAAATTATGATTTTGGCACTTTATTTTTTCCCCAAAAGAGCAGTTATATATAAGGAAGCAACATATAAGGAAGAATTTATATTGCTTTTTGATGCAAAGCCATGATAGAATTTCTGGAAAGAAGTAATATCAAAGGGTTTCGCCTCTGTCGCATCTTAGATAGGGGAAATATTCTGAAAAAAATTAGTGGTCTATTATTATTTTATTATTTATATTCACTTAGGAGGGAAAAAAAATGATTATTATCGGAGAAAAAATTAACAGTACTCTTAAAGCGGTAGGACCTGCAGTGGAAGCCTACGACACGGCAGTTATAGCTGATTTGGCAAAAAGGCAGTTTGAGGCGGGGGCAACTTATATTGATATAAACGCCGGAATTTTTGTTGAAGATGAGCCGGAAAGAATGGCATGGCTTGCTAAAACAGTTCAAGAAGCGGTAGACAATGTGCCGCTGGCAGTAGACTCGCCAAGCGCAAAGGCTATTCGTGCAGCGTTAGAAGTTAATAAAAATCCTGATGTTATGATTAACTCTATTACTGATGAGCCTGACAGATTTAAAGAGATCGTTCCACTTGTAGTTGAGTTTAACACCAGCGTAGTGGCACTTTGCATGAACGAAACGGGAATGCCGGAAACTGTAGATGACAGAGTTTCAATAGCAAGAAGCCTTATTACGAAACTTGAAAAAGAAGGCGTTGCCCATGAAAAAATCTTTATCGATCCGTTGGTGCGTCCAATCAGTACGGGAACTCATTACGGAAACGTTGCAATCGAAACAATAAGAGAAGTTAAAAAAGAGTTTCCTAAAGTGCATATTGCTTGTGGACTCAGTAATATTTCTTTCCAACTTCCTGCAAGAAAACTTATAAATCAAGCGTTTCTTGTAGCGGCAATCGGTGCAGGTATGGATGGTGCGATAATCGACCCAATGGATCAAAAACTTATGGCTATGCTTTATGCAAGTGAGGCACTATTCGGTAGAGATGCTAACTGCAAAAATTACCTGAAGAAATTTAGAGCAGGAGCACTTGACGTATAGTTTCGATGAAGATTTCGTAAAGGGAGGACATAATAATATGTCATTTGTATTAGTGGTCGGCGGCGGACTATCCGGTAGCGTAATTGCGAAGGAATTGGCCGAAAACGGCAAATCTGTCACAATTGTAGAGACGGGCGAAGCTGTTGGCGGTAAGGTCAGAGAATATGGATGCAAAGCTACAGATGGATGTAACAACTGTGGAGTGTGTCTGACCGGTGGTCTATGGGAAGCTGTAGAAAAAAACAAATCGATAAAAGTCATACCAAGCGCAAAGTTAGTGGACTTAAGCGGAACGAAAGGCGATTTCACTGCCGCCGTTAAAAAGACTTCGGGTATTGAACAAATAACCGGGATTTCGGAAGTTGTAGTAGCGACAGGGTTCAAAAAAACCACGGAGTTTGGCTTTGGCGGTTCTTTGGAAGTTGAAAACACCGATAACATTATGCTCGGCAGCAAATTGGAAAAAGTGCTTAAAGACAGAAATGAAACGGGAATTTTTGAGAAAGAGCCAAAAAGCGTTGCGTTCGTTCAATGTGTAGGTTCGAGAGATTGTAAAGACAACGCGCTTTATTGCTCGAAAGTATGTTGCGCATACACCACAAGAGCGGCGAAAGTTATTAAGCATTATTATCCGGAGGCTGCGATAACGTTTTTCTACATGGAAATGCAAAGGGTTGAGTCGGGCAATTATTTCGATTCAATAAGGTCATCGGGGTTTGATTTTATCAAGTGCAGACCGATAAAAATATCAGGCGGAGCTGAGCCTGAAATTGTATATGACAATCCAACGTCCGGCAAGATAGAAAACAAGTGCTTTGATATGGTTATTTTGGCCGATGGGATACGGGCGAACGACGATGCAGGAAGAATTGCAGAATTATGTGGACTTAATCAAACTCCGGCAGGGTTTTTGCGGTACGTGGAAAATGCCTCTGACGGGAAAAAGACAGGCATTTATTTAGCCGGTTCGGTAAAGGGACCTTTGAAGATTGAAGAAGCATACAATGATTCCATTGCAGTAGCCAGAGAAATCCTTTTTGCGTAAGGGAGGCAAAGCGAATTTATGAATGTATTGATTTTAGGCAATAACGAATTCAACGAAATTCTCGGGAAAAAGTTTGAAGAACAAAAATTAAGCACAACTGTTATTAAGTCTGCCGGTGATGTTCTAAAAGTAAAAGGCGAGCCGGGATTTTATACTGTAACCACACCCGGGGAAACGTTTTCGGTTTCATCGGTAGTTGTAACTGAAGGTGCTGAATTTGAAGCTCCGGAAGTAGGCGGAAACAGAGCATATAATTTGACGGATTCGGTTGCCCGAGAAAAAGTTTTAAATGACAAGAAAAAAGACCAAGTTGTGATTCTGCTTGATTACAAAGCTGAAACGCCGGAACATATAACACAGGAAGCAGTTGAGCTGGCTGTGAAACTTGCCGGCAGGAAGAAAAAAGTTCTTTTCTTATCTCGTTTTGTGAAAAGTGCCGATACGGACAGAGAAGAAGCGAACCGAAAAGCGAGAGAAGCCGGTGTCGCCTTTGTTAAGTATGAGTCGCTCTCATTGCAGTTTGACGAAGCCAGCCAAAAATTCAAGGTACAAGCAAGTGACGGCGTACTGGATGTTGAGGTAGAAACTTCTGTCGTTTTTTCTGCGTTAGAAAAAGAAAATTCCGTTTTGGCGGGTTTGGTGAAAAAACTACGACTTCATAAAAGTACGGATGCCAACTCGACGGAAGATCGTTTTTTCCTGCATCCTGTTTTTACAACAAGGCGCGGGATTTATCATGCTAGTCTACAGAGCACAGAAGCTGACGTTCCTAAAAAAGCAGAAGAGGCGGTTAGAATTATAGTAAAAGATATGTCTGCCATGACTGACAATGATTATGTTTTCGAAATAACAAGAGGGCAATCTTTTCCTGAGATTGATGTAGCAAAATGTGCGTTCTGCTACACTTGCCACAGGGCTTGCCCGCACGGGGCTCTTGAACCTGATCTTGAAAACGACGGTATGAAAACTGTAGAGTCAGCTTGCCAGGCTTGCGGTATATGTATTGCGATATGCCCGGGTGAAGCCATAACTCGAAAAGCGGAAGATACCACCGAAAAGAAAACTGCCGAAGATAAAGGTAAAGATAAGCAGAGCAAAAACGAAAGCGGTCGGTGCAAAGTATTTTGCTGTGAAAACGGTGCTGTAAATGCTTATGAAGCAATCAAGCCGGAACTTGAAGCTGCGGGAGCAAAAGTTAATATGGAAGCTGTAACTTGCGGCGGAGCTGTGGGTGCGGATTTAGTTTCTAAAGCTATGAGCACACATGACAAAGTTTTGATTGCATGTTGCCACGAAGGTGCTTGCCGTCATGTTGACGGCGAAAAGCGCGGATGTAAGCAGGCTGAGAGAATAGTTTCTATGTTAGACAAAGCTAATGTAACCGGAAAGAAAGTTGAAGTTATAAAAATTTCGCACCCAATGAAAAATGTGCTGAAAGATAAAATATTAAGTGTATTGGAGGGATAGAATTGATCGTTGCTGAACAAAAACCGATTAACGAAATCATCGATTCATTAAATGGATTTAAAGATGTCGTAATTGCTTCTTGCGGAACATGCGTTACCGTTTGTCTGGCAGGAGGAGAAAAAGAAGCG
>JGI20163J15578_10001038_pt1 | contig 11454 bp, 12 predicted proteins | sample TergutCu122P1_FD_15578 | JGI IMG/M metagenome (IMG submission 15578)
GGCTCGTTTGTGTCAATAGACATCCGTAAATCGCGGATTTGCGTTAGCTGCGGCTTGTTGAACGGCAGCGTAAGTATATCCGCAAGCCTGGCATAAACCCGCTCGTTAAAAATATGGAAGTCGAAATCGTAACTGATGAAAAAATCTTGGTGCCAAAACCGCGCCTGCGTACGCTGCAGTGCGGCAGATACATCGGAAATAGCGAAAAACAATTCGTCATTTATCTCATAGGCATGAAACAGAGTAGGGTGGTTGTTTATCAGTACGGAACCGGTTACAGCGCGGCGTTCCGGGAGCGGTTCTACCGGTTCGCACTCACCATATTTCTTCAAATCAATTACCGGATGCCATGGGTTTTTTACCATATCCACCCAATTCGCTACCTGCGCTACAACTAAATCAACGGAATAATCAATAGGGGCCAGTGCATTAAACGCCTCACCACCCTCTGCTGAAAAATGGAAAATATAGTAACTGGCATTTTGACATGGGATAACTCGCGCGGATGTACGCCCATGAGACACTGCATCGCATACTTGAAACCACATGTATGGGCGTATATGCGCCCGCATATTGTCACTAAAACTTATGCGCGGGTTATGGTATACGTAATTTATTAAGAGGTTATGAGTGCCGGGAATACCCGTTGTCCACAAATAGGTAAGGGAACCCGTACTTGGGCATCTTGCGCTGTTTCGGGACTGTACGCGCCATATTCCAAAAAAATTTCTGCGAAGCATCACAAACTCACCGTTATTATTGGCAGAAAATATAATGCGAAATACCTCATTACCATGGCTGCCAACCCATGGGCTGTGCCTGTCGGCTGCGAAAGTATAAATCCTTTCAGTTTCCGCAAGGCCAGAGACATGCAAAGCTATGCGGTAAGAGTTTGCGCGCAATACGATTAGCACAAGCATGACAAAAACTACAGCGGAAAATTTTTTATGGGTTTTGATAAACCGTACCATCGCAAACCTCCAAGCAGTGATAAGTATGTACCGGATAATTCTATACAAATTATGTGAAATAAGCAAACATTTGTTCAAAAAATTTTAATTATGTGTACGTAAAATACAGTTATCCACAGAAAGTATTCGTAAAAAACTTACTTTTCCACCATATCTATTCGCAAAAGTTGTGTTTTGCGAATAGATACGGTGGAGGCGAATATCAGAAAAACTCCCCTATTAGTATAGCTTCACACAGAAAAAAACCGGAGCGGCACTAACGCCGCTCCAGCTTACTCATAAATCGCTCTGCATCAATTACAAATCTTTCATGTGTGCCGCTGCCAATTTCATTTTCACCGTCGTTGGCCGCCACCGCAAATGAAACTTTTCGCCCGTCAATAGCCGTAATGGTTGCCGCAGCGCATATCTTCGTGCCAATTGGGCTGGCGGCTGTGTGTGCCACATTAATTTGCGTACCCACAGACGTCTGTCCGGATTCTAAACCGTCCGCAAGGCATTTGCAGGCGGCTTGTTCCATTAAGGCAATCATCATGGGTGTGGCAAATACATCCAAACTACCGCTGCCTACGGCCTTTGCTGTGTTTTTGTCTGTAACAACGGTTGTTACCGTCGCGTCTTTTCCAATTGTCATCCATTTGCCCTCTGCGGTTAATTTCTGTACGGCGTAAGCATTTTTAGCAGTGCCTCTTTTGGCTGTGTACCAAGGGTCTGCTCCACAACTTTTCCGTCTTTCACTACCACCAGCAGCGGAATGCTCATTGCACCAAAGCTTGCGGCAAGTTCCGGGTCGTTATCCACATTAACTTTGCCAACTTTAATGTCGGTTGCTTCTTCCGCTATTTCGTCCACAATTGGCCCAACCATGCGGCACGGGCCACACCATGGTGCCCAAAAATCCAGCAAAACCGGCTTGTCAGACTGCATAACTTCCGCTTCAAAATTTTCCTTTGTTATTACAAGTGTTTTCATAAACGGGTCTCCTTTTTGCGTTTATAGAAAATATGATTGTGTCCCCTATTCTACCACATAATTTGTTCAATTGTTAAACAAATTATAATACAACCACTGGTTGTAAAAAATACAACCGATGGTTTATGCTTTCAACCGCCGATGTATTGTCATATTGGCCCGCATGTGTTAACCTATGGTTGTATGCAAAAGGAGGGCTAATCATGAGTTTAGGAAGTAGAATTAACGAATACCGCCGCCAGCGTAAAATTACGCAAGAGCAGTTGGCGGACGCCATGGGGGTTACATCCCAGGCGGTAAGCAAATGGGAAAATGACATTTCTTGCCCCGACATTACCACCCTACCCCGTTTGGCAGATTATTTTGAAGTTAGCCTGGACAAGCTAATCCGCGGCGAAGAACCGACCCGCACACATATTTTGCAGGGCAACGCCAAAAGAGACATCAATACAATGATCGTACGCGTTGTCGTAGATTCTGCCGGTGGCGAAAATGTAAAAATTAATCTGCCTATGATTTTGGTAAAAGCGGGTTTGGCAATGGGCACATCTTTCGCAAATATGAGTTTTGGCAATAACGAGTCCTTCAATAACGCCATGAAACAAATTGATTTTAACCAGATTATTACTTTTGCCGAAATGGGCATGGTTGGCAACTTGGTAGAGGTTGTAAGCGCGGACGGGGACGTTATAAAAATTTTTGTTGAATAGTCCGCATAAACGATTAGTTGACTTTCTGCGCCGGATATTCTGCAATTTGCATATAGAATATCAACGCTTCGTTTACCCGTATCAACGAACTTGCAATTACATTCTATGTACTTTGACGGTATACTTCCGGTAAAATAGATACACACAGGAGGTCAACTTATGAACATGAAAATTGGAGCGCGAATTAAAGAGTTACGCAAGCGGCAAGATGTTACCCAGGAACAACTGGCCGATGCCCTTGGGGTAACTAACCAGGCAATATCCAAATGGGAAAATGAGAACGGCTACCCGGACATCGAATACATTACCGTTATCGCAAAATTTTTTGGTGTTACTACCGATTATTTGCTGGGTTATGAACACAACGCAAACCTGCTAAAGACCGGTAACGGCTCTGCCCACAGGAATGCTATATCTTGTTCATTTTGTGGAAGAATCCCGGAGCAAGTTGGTACAGTAGTTGCCGGGCCGAATGTTTATATTTGCAAAGAGTGCGTTTCACGATGTCTGGAAATTTTGCTTGGAAAAGTGTAAAGAGCAGAAAGCAATTCGACCACATATTTTTTGTACAATGAATATGCAGTTGCGTGTGATTTCCTCTGTTATGATACTTCATGGAAGGAGGGTTTGATATGGATTGGCTGAATAGGATGAACTCCGTTTTAGATTACATTGAAGACAACCTGGATAACGACATAGACGATAATAAAATCGCTGTTCTGTCCGCAACTCCCAAAGGCGTTTTTCAAAGGGTTTTCGCGCTTGTGACAGATATGACGTTATCGGATTACATGCGGAAAAGGAGGTTGACACAAGCAGCTTCAGATATTAAAAATACGAACGTAAAGATAATAGATATAGCTATTAAATATGGCTACAATTCTGCTAACGCTTTCAGTTCGGCTTATAAAACATTTCATGGTGTAACGCCGTCTGATACAAGAGCATCCGGTGTACAGCCCAAATCGTTTCAGCCTCTCTCCTTTACACTTACGCTGTCTGTAAAAGGAGGAAACACAATGCAATATCGTAAAATTGAAAACGCAGAGGAATTTTTGCAGCAAATGGTGAACAAGGAACATTCCAAGAAATGCCTGCAAAGTATTTCGGAAAACAACGGGGTCAAGTGTGTCCTTGACGGTATTAGGTCGGCAGTAATATTGCCGGAGGGTACCGCTGATTGGGATATGAGCAATGCCTATATTGTTACAGGCGAAGAGGAACGCCCCAAGATTAATCTTTCAGACATATTCGGCAGAAATGTGTATTGTTATAATCTGAATATAACAAAAGCACAGGCAGAAAATTTGTTAGGTTGTATTGAGGACTATAGGATGAAACCTGATGCGTTAATGCCTGAAATTATTTTTGTTGATATGAACAAAGCAAAATTCATAAAAAAATCGGAGGCTATGGAGCTAAAAAACAAAGCCGGCGAATGCATAATGGCATTTCACCCAAAGTACTTCAAGGATACCTTGGATTTTATTGTTTGCTCAGATTGTGACGATATCGAAGTCCTTTGGAATGATAAAACGGTAGCATCTTATGACGACGGTAAATTGTGGCCATTGATTATGAAATCGGGCTGCCTTTACACAGCATTATTACCTTTTTGTATTGATAGTTACCTTGATGGTAAGTTCTGGTGGTAAGTAATTACCCCCTGATATCATTCGTCCAATGTTATATCAGGGGGTAATTTTTTCATTCATCTAAAACCTCTCATACGTAGTCCGGGCAATTAATTCCCTTTGTACAATTTCCGCAAGTTCCACAAACCTTGCGCTAAAGCCGCCAATGCGTACAATCAGGTCTTTGTATTCCTCCGGGTGGGTTAGGGCCCGCTCCAGGTCGTGTTTGCCCACGGCGGACAAGTTTGTTTGCGTGCCGTTATTTTCGTAAAACGTAATTAATACTGTTTTTATAGCGTCGCGGTTTTCTGTCAGCATTTTTTTGTCGAAGCGAATATTGTGGGTGGCACCTACGTGTCGCTTCGCGTCAATTTTTGCCATGGAATTTAGCGTGGCGGTTAGCCCGCTTTTGTCCGCCCCAAGGGATGGGCTGTTACCGTTGGAAAACGCCTGCCCTTTCAGCCTGCCGCATGGTGTGGCACCCACTGTCGCGCCAAACTCTGCAGAGCCGGAGTTGTTTACGCTGCATGCGTTGTAAGTGTGCAGGTTTGTGCCGCGGCCCGCCTCTTCAATTAGATCGGCGATGTGGTCGGATACACGGGCGGCCATTGCGTCCGCCCGGTCGTTATCGTTGCCGTACTTGGGCGCGTTTAACAATTGCTTGCGCTCTGCGGTATAACCTTCAAAGTTGGCATTTAACATTTCCACCAGCTTGGCCATGGTAAAATATTTTTCGTCGTACGCGCAGTGTTTTATGGCCGTTAAACTGTCTGCGCAGGTAATCAGGCCAAAAATTTCGTTGGTGGCGGCAAGGTAGCGGACACCGCCGCTAAAAAGCCCCCTACCCTTTTCTACGCAGTCGCGGGTAAGCAGACTGTGATGCAAGAAGCTTGCCGCTTCACCGGCAACTTGGTAATTTAGCTGCTCGTGGTACGCCTGCATTTGGCACATGGGCTTTAGCAGGTTATCATAGGCGGCAAATAAATCTTCAAATGTATCAAAACTTGCCGGGTCTGGCATATTATGAATTTCTTTCTCCCCGGTGAAAGAGTTAACCCCCCGGTGTAATACCAGGTTTAGGGCGGCAGGGAGAAACAACGCGGTATTTGGTGTTGCCGCGCCATATCCTTCCAAAATATATTCGCCGCAGCCAAGGGGAACCCAATTGCAAGCCATTTCCCTGTCTACTTGGTAAATATGCTCGATGGCAGGCACGGTTGTTTCGTCACTGTAAATAATTGGATAAACCGCGCCCTCCTGTATGTTGATTAGAGTCTCGTCTATTAAGCGTTGGTCCATGCCCGTGTAGTAGCGCATTGTTAGCTGGGGAACCGTTTCTTTTACAACACGGGAAGTTTTTATCAACGCCATTGCCAGGCGGTCTGCGGCTTTAGGGTTCTTTCTGCCATACCCGCCAAAAAGTATGCGGCTGTCGTGTATCTTGCCCACAACCATAATGTTGCGGTACAGGGAAGATAACCGGCGGATGGCCTCTTCCTCTGTAAGCCTGCCGCTGTCAATATCACGGGCGTAAAAATCCCCCAGGTAATTGTCCATGCGGCCATAGTTCATAAGGCACGAGCAGACAGAGTAAATCCAAACAAGCTGCAACGCTTCTTTAAATGTCTCCGGCGGCGCGGCGGATATCTTGTCAAAAATTTGGCTTATCTCCAATAATTCATCCCGGCGGGCTTGTGGCTTACTGCTTGCAAGGGTTTTGGCTTCCGCGGCGTAATGTTTACATGCGTCCGCTATTGTGTCTATGGATATGTCCAGCGCGTCGTAAAAACTGGATTCGCCATTTTGCATACGGTAATGGGTCACCCGTTCTTTTAACCCGCAAAGGCCAAGTGTAACCAACAAATCCAAATCCACATTCATGCCCGCGATACGGCAGCTGGCAATGTAGTATGAGCCAACCCGGGGGACATCATATTTCTCATGAAAACGGGCGGCTGCTTTTGCCTCTGTGTTTTCCGTCTGCCAAAACCGGCGCATTTCTTCTACTTTTGTTATAAAATTTTCGGAAACATTATCCCGTACGCTGTTCAACGCGGCGGCTACCCTGTCGTCGTGGAAGTAATATGTGTATACCCCGCCATATTGGGGCGAAAATCCCACATACCCGTGAGACATTGTGCCTACGATTAAATCCTCTTCACGTATAGGGTTTAAAACGTATGGTACTTGCATTTGCAGGCATTTTGCTTCCCGCAAAGATACATCAGGCTCGTTTTGGTAAACTTCAGTAAAGCGAAGGGCATATTCCAAGTCTTTTAAATTATCGTGATACATCAACTATTGCTCCCATCCCTAATTGCGTTTACAGCCGCTTCAATTTCCGGAATAGATTCCTCCATTATGTCCTTGAAAAACCCTTCGTACTCGTAGGTAACGGCTTCCAGGTCGCCTCCGCTTTCCTTTATGCCGTCGATGTATTGCTGTAACAGTGGGAAGTCCTTTTCGTAACAATGGAAACTGTTGGCCCGGTGCGTGTATGTTCCCACCCCTACCCCTAGGGCATCTGCAATTTTTTTCTGCAGCATGATAAACGCAAAGGCATTCATAAATGTTGCCTTTGTGGCATCATTGGAGCGCATTAACACTTTGCAATGTAGCTTTTCGCCCCTGATAAAAAATTGCATGTTCTGTAAACAGGCGGGGTTTGGGTTAAACGGGTCTACGCCGTTATCCCGTATGTTAATTACCGCCCGGCGGGAATCTGTACTGCGTCGCAGTTCATTAACAACAAATTCAACTTGATTAATATTTCCGTTGCGTATTGGGAAATTTACCATTCTGTCGTGGTATGTGTACTCCCAGCAGGTGTCTTCGCCAATCTTAAAATCCAAAATGCCGTCCAGCACTTCCATTACATACTGCTGCAATTCCCGAAAGCCGCCAATGTACAGCTTGGAAACCATCGGCTCTGATAACGGTTCCGCCACTACCATTGTCATTGACACTTCCTTTTGCTTTTGGTCCCAGTCGTTGCAGCTGATAACTTCCCCGTTGGTGTGTAGTGCCATAAGCGCGTTGTGGTACGCCTCTGATAAAAATCTTCCTTCAACAAGTATTTCTTTCATGTCTTCGCCACCTTTGTCAATTTACATTTATCCTGCATGGTGGTATCATACGATAAATACATACCAAAAGGAAGGGATTTAATATGAATAGTGAAAAATATGTAAGCCTGGCTAAAGAGCTTGGCGCGAAAAACGTAGTAAAATTTAGCATCGAAGACATAGTTTTTGATCCGCGAGTAGTTTTAAAATGCATGTTTGGCTGTTCCGACTATGGCCGCAATCACACCTGCCCATATCAAAAATCGCCCCTTAGCATGGACGAATACCGTAAAATTTTCGAACATTATACCTGGGGAATTATTATAGGCTGCAACCAGAAAAAAATTAGCCAAGAAATTTCTTATGAAATTGAAAGGCGTGCATTTTTAGACGGGTACCATTTTTCATTCTCTTTAAGCGATTGCGGGTTGTGTAAGGAATGTTCCCGCATACACGGCAAATGCTGCAATGTACCCACAAAGGCACGGCCTGCGTTCCACGCCGTTGGTATTGACGTATTTAAAACCGTGGAGAAATTTGGCCTGCCCCTTTATGTAATGCAGTCACCGGATGATGAAGCCAACTGGTATTCCGCGGTGTTTATTGAATAGATTTGCCAAATTGTAAACTTTTTTGTGTATCATTCGTATGTAAAAGTAATACTCCGGGGGAGGCACCCATAGACGCTGTCCGGATTGACGGCGTAAAAACAGCAGGAACGAGTGTTTCAAATAAAAAATTACGGAGGTATAAAAACTATGGAAGGAAAAGTTGTATTATTTGACTCTGACGGCACGCAAATAGGCGAAACTTTTACCCGCCGCGCGCGCCAGCTTGTTAAGCAGCAACGGGCCACATGGGTGGACGACAACCATACAGCAATCCGCTTTAACCCGGACACAGATGAAGACATTGCCATCGACATGAAAGACACACCAATGCCCCTCCCCTTACCCACTACAGAAAAACCCAGCGCAAGTGAAAAACCAGCGGGAAGCAACCACTTGTACGCACTGGCAGAACTTCGTGTAAACGACAGACGCAGAATGATCTTTCACCTGTTACTGCTTATTCCGGCGTTTTTGGTTATCACAGCTTTTACAATGCTAATCCACGATGGTTTTCATGCAAGTCCCGCATTTTTGTTTTTTGGGTTTGCAAACGGTGTACTGGTTACTTTTAACTTTTGCAACATACGGGCATACTACAGGCAGCACGTAAAGTATCAATTGTATGATTCCGGAATATTTGCATATTTGAAAAGCCGCAAAGAAGCGCAATTATCTTCAGAAGTAGAAAAATTGCGCCGCATGGGATACGGCGAATAAAAACTTACCCCCTGATATCACATTCGCGAGTGTGATATCAGGGGGTGGTTTATTCCTACGGTAAAAAGTTAACGGGTAGCTTTTAACACAAATTTATAAAAATCGTCATGCCTGTCCGGCTCCTCTAATTCCTTTCGCTTTACAAGCGGCAGGGGAAAGAACAACAGATAGAAAATAATACACACAATAACATATAACACTTTTTTCATGCAAATGCCCCTTTCAAAGTTTAGTACCATTAATATACATAAACATGAAGAATGTGTCAAATCTGAATAGGATCAATATGCAGCAGCAGTTCAATATCCAGCTTCGCTTTTGCATCATTCTCTATTTCATCTATTATGGCATGTGCGTCTTTTAAGGAAAGGGTATCGCTCATTTCTACATGCAAGGTTGGCACATTTTTTCCGGGGCCGTAGTTATGCACCGTCAAATCGTGGACAGAAATAATTCCCTCGTAAGACCTTACAAAATCTAAAATTTTCTCTGCCTGTTCGCTGTCTATGGATTCCCCTATAATCTTGGAAACAGTCTCCTTGGCCACCATAAAACCGGAGTACAAAATAATCAGCGAAACTATTACACCAATGTAGCCATCAATTATAATCCCTGTTACATGGGTAAAAATTACAGAGGATATAATGGCGATTGCTATAATTACGTCCATTAAACTGTCTTTTGACAAGGCTTTCAACGGCCCGGAATTAACTGTTTTCCCAAGTTTTCTGTAAAACAAAGACTGCCACAATTTAAGCAGGCCGGAAGCAGCAAGAATACCTACAAGCACAACGTTGAAGCCTATCTCTTCCGGGTTGATAATGGACTCTATCGAGCTTGTTATAAACTCGTAGCCTAAAAATAGCATGAAAGCGGCAATTATTAATGAAGTAATGTATTCGATTCTGGCATGGCCGAATGGATGCTTACGGTCCGGCGGCTTTTTAGCAAATTTTATCCCAATAATAACGATAAGGTTTGCCAACGAGTCCGTAATGTTGTTTACCGCATCCGCAATTATTGATATAGAGTTTAGCATCAACCCGATAACCAGCTTAACTAAAAACAGGAAGGTATTTGTAACCATACCCACCCCGGACGCTAGGTTTCCGTATTTTGTCCGTGTAGCTTCCTCGTTTACGTCCAAGTTCCCAATAAAAAATTTAACTAATAACTTTGTCATTAAAGCACCCTACTCTACGCCTCCCAGACAGAAGGCAAGTAAATTTCGTTAAACCGTTTCATGGCGAAGCGGTCTGTCATACCGGCGATGTAGTCCGCAACAGTTTGTGTTGGGTTTTCGCACATGCGCCCTTGGAATTCATGCGGCATCTGTTCAGGGTTATTAATGTAATAATCAAATAACAACTCGAACATTTTGCTAATTTTTCTGCGTTCTCTTTGGTGCAGCTGGTTTACATATACATTGGAAAAAAGAAATTCCCTTAATTCTGCCATAATTTTTGCAACACACGGGGAAAGACCGATTTCGGTTTTTTCCGTTTTATCTTTGCTGTTTTCAACAAAATTTTTAACCAAAAAATCTATCCGCTTAGACGGCGTAGGCCCAAGCAAATCCCCAACAAAAGTCGGCAAGTCGCCCGGCCCAAGTATTTTGGCGCGAATTGCATCGTCAACATCGTGGTTCATATACGCAATTTTATCAGAAATTTGCACTACTCTGCCTTCCGGTGTAGATGGCGAATACGCCGTCCTGTGGTTTAAAATGCCATCCACCACCTCAAAGGTAAGGTTAAGTCCCCTACCCTCATCTTCTAAAACTTCTACCACCCGTACACTCTGCTCGTTGTGCCTAAAGCCATCGGGCAGCAGTATGTCCAGTGCGTCTTCGCCGGTATGGCCGAAAGGCGTATGCCCAAGGTCGTGGCCAAGGGCGATTGCCTCTGTTAAATCTTCGTTCAATTTCAATGCCCGCGCAATTGTACGGGCTATTTGCGCCACTTCTAAGGTGTGGGTTAGTCTTGTACGGTAGTGGTCGCCTTCCGGGGAAATGAAAACCTGCGTCTTATGCATAAGCCTGCGGAAGGCCTTACTGTGAGTTATCCTGTCCCGGTCTTTCTGAAATTCTGTACGGATGTCGCATTTTTCCATAGAAAATTTACGCCCACGGGTTTGCGCGCTTTTGGCGGCTACTTGGCTAAGGGTTTCAAACTCTTGCTGTTCCCGCAATTCCCTAAAAGTCATGGGCTTCACTCCTCAAATTTATATCCGGTGCCCCATACGGTTTTTATTTCCCATGTATCTTCTTTGCGCATTTTTTCACGCAGGCGTTTTATATGAACATCTACCGTGCGGGTATCCCCGGCAAAATCGTATCCCCATACAGCAGAAAGCAGCTGATCCCTGCTAAATGGTCTGCCAGGGTGGCTGGCTAAGTAGTGCAAAAGTTCAAACTCCTTTGGGGGCAGTTCCAACTGCCGACCATGGTAAAGAACAACTAATTTCTCCGGGTCGATTGACAAATTAGGGAACACAATAACCCCGGGGCTAACTGTAGATTTATTTTCGTAACGGCGCAGCACGGCTTTTACCCGGGCAACTAATTCTTTCGGCTCGAAAGGTTTTACCATGTAATCGTCTGCACCAAGTTCCAGCCCCAGCACTTTGTCAAAGGTTTCGCCTTTTGCCGTAAGCATAATAATTGGAACGGTGCTTATGCGGCGTATTTCCCTGCATACTTGGTAGCCGTCCATTTCCGGCAGCATAAGGTCAAGCAGCACAAGAGACGGCGCGTATACAGGGAAAGCATCTAC
>JGI20163J15578_10001039_pt1 | contig 11449 bp, 2 predicted proteins | sample TergutCu122P1_FD_15578 | JGI IMG/M metagenome (IMG submission 15578)
GTTATCGCAGCTAGTTATGATGTTTCTTTAAGTTTTTATGCAGTTCTTATTTTCTTAGGCGTTGGGCTTGGGACAGTACTGCTTGCTACTGTAATCCCTGTTATATATATCCTTAGGTTAAATCCAAAGGAGATTATGTTGTGATTGAAGAAACAAGTCAGAGATTGGAGACCAGTAAATGAAAATGACTATTTCACTTAAATCCATCTTATCTCAGCCTTTTAGAACGCTTCTTTTTATTGTACTTATTGCCACAGTAACCTTCGGCTTTACTCTTCGTGCTTTTGAAGGGATAATTGTACATAGAGAACTGGAGCGTCTCGAAGGTAGCTATCACGCCATCGGTCAGCTTATCCCCTTAAACGATTGGGAGTGGTGTGTTTCTAATGTTCAAGTATTATTAGAGGAAAGCTCTCTGGTGGCAGATGTTGATTCCCTTCGGGTCATTCAAGGGGTAATGGATGGAATGTATAGCCCTGATTATGATGCAGGAACGCCTTACATTAATCAAATGTTTGTATACGGAACATTAACGACCAAAGAAAAGCTGGATTTAGAATTTATGGGTCACGAGTTGGTTTCTTATGAGTACTTTCCTTATCTGCCTTATGTAGATGTTTATCTCTTTGAATTGTTAGTAGATACTGTAGAGGCTTCCTTGCCTGAATTTGTAGAAGTTGGTGAAACAAAGCGATTCTTTCTGGTTGACTACCAGGGTACAAGAGCTCATGTGTATCAAGGGGCACAAATCGGGCAAAGGTATTTTATTGGTCTTCAATACAGTAGAAACCTTGCTATCGCAAGATGGTGGAATCAACTGGTTTACCTTCCATTAAGTCCTCAACCTCACGAGTGGTGGTACACAGGAACTTATGACTTGCTCCTTGTTCCTCTTGGGCAAGCAGGAGAGATATTCCTTTATCCTGTCTCAGAGTATGAAGTTGTTAATCACCCTGAAATCATAGAGCAAATTGATGTTTTGCATGAAAATATTCATACGGTTTTTTTACGCCCCTCAAAAAATTTAGTCACAAACCCTCTAGCAACATCCTCTCTGGTCCTGTTGGAAGGGCGATTCATCGATGATGAAGATCATGAAAACGGGAATCCTGTGGCGATGATTCGAGGGGAATTTGCACGAATACGTGGCTTAGAGCTAGGCGACAGATTAACCATCACCATGAGAGAAAGGGCTTTTGCCACTGAACATATTATTCCTGACGCAGAACGATCTATCCCTGTGCCTAGTTTTGGGCAGCGAATGACTGCCAGAGAATTTGGAATAGCGGCAGACGATTGGATCAATATCCCTGTGCGTTTTTATGGCCATTGGCATGACTCTGTTATGACATGGCCACGATTCGACAGTCCTCACTTTGATGGGATTGTTTATGAAGGAATATTTTTCCCCGAGTGCCGAGGAATTGATGAAATTATTGGACTAGAGATGACAACAGGCTATCTTACAGACCTTGAAGTATGGCAAAATTGGCAACAGCTAGAAACCATTACTAAGGAATTTGAGATTGTTGGCATTTACAGTACGACAGATCGCCTTACCAATCTTCGCAGTGTTTCGTATAACAATGTTTTTGTGCCTGATTCCGTTATTCCTGCCCACTGGACTCAGGATGTTCTTTATAGAAACTTTAGCTTTACTCTTCATTCGCCAGCAGAGGAAGAACGGTTTATCTCCACCTACCAAGATATGATTGAAGAGTTAGGCTTTTGGACGGTATTTCTAGAAAGTGGCTGGGGTAGCTTTAACGGAGTAGCTTCACCCATACGAACAGGACTTTTAACAGGTATCCTAGCATTTCTGGTTTTGTCAGTGATTGTTTTTCGGTTACTAGCTTACCTGTTTTTTGTTAGCCGTCGTAAGGAGTATGCCATAAAGCGAGCCCTGGGAGCCCCAAAAGGAAAAGCATTAGGAAGTCTTTTTATTCTCTCAAATATTCTCGGTGCACTTGGAATATTCACCGGTACGGGTTTTGCATGGTCTTTTGCCAAAGATAGAGCAGAGACGGTATTGGCAGGCCTTGAAGGAGCTACTTTCACCCCTTTGTCCTTTGTTTGGCTAGTTTTGATGCTAGGGATTGTTATTGTCTCCTTCACCGCCTTCACTTTGTTGGAGGTATTCAAACTTAAAAGCTTGTCAGAGTTAGAATTGTTACAAAACAATCCTGAAAATGTTGGTCGTTTATATAGAATCAGGAATAGGAAAACCAGATACTCAAAGAAATCTGTAATCTCATTTATCATGAATTCACTGGAGGAAGAGGTTGGTCACACCCCTCAAATGGCTCTTTACATTCCAGACTTCCAAGATAGCACGATTAACCCTCATGGCAGCAAATTCGCTCTTGGAGCATTTTTATTCAAACACATGATAAGGCGAAAAGTAAGAACTCTTCTCACTGTAATAATCGCTACTGGTTTTATTGTGGTGTTAAGTTTTATGGAGATTTCTATTCAAAATGACTTGGAGCGGGTGGACTGGCTTTATGATAACACCATTGTAGCTGGAACAATTGTGATAGACACTAGTGTGGATCAAGCAAATATTGCTGATGGAATATCCTCCAGACTTTTACGCCATATTCTAAGATTGAAATATTATCCCTATGAAGATGAAATCAGTGACTCTGAGGTAGCAAGTGATTATATAGAAGAGAGAGAAGGGATTCCCTTTATCTACTCATACGCTACAGAAACCAACCACATGGCTATCCTTAGCACCCTCTCACTTGAGGAGCTGACTGAACTTGAACAAACCTGTATAGGGCAAGGGGGTTGGGAATGGATTTTTGAATCTCCAGAGATACTATTTACAAATATTGTGTCCTTTAATGACATCAAAGCTTATGAAGATTTTCATGGAGAAAACTTCAGTTTCAGTTTTATTGAAAGATATAGCGAAGATATTTTTTCAAAGCCTTTTGTGGATGAACTGACAATTCTGTTCTCTCCAACGTTCATGGAATATTCAGGTATAAATCTTGGAGACAGAGTGAAAATAGCTTCTTCAAGAGCCACTAGAGCCAGACACTTTACCTACTATACCGTAATCGGTACCTTTGACGCCAATGACCCGCTATTGACTGCCCTTGTTCCTCTGGGGCATTTTCAAGAGGATTTTGGAAGCCTGCTCAACTACCGACGCTTATCCTTTGAGGTGAACCCTGATTTAAACAGAAAATTGGAGGCCTTTAGGGAAGAGATAACCCCTCTTCTCACTCATCACGAGCCTTCTTATCTCCTTGTCCTGCGAGACCATGTTTTAAGAGGTGTGATTATTCCCTTGGAGCAAAATATTGCTATGATGAGCATGCTCTATCCGATTGTGCTAGCTTTATCAGCGTTTATTTCTGTGGGCTTGACCGTGTTACTTTTGTTATCTGTGATTAAGCAGGCAACCATTATGCGAGTGCTAGGCATGCCTAAATCTAGAGTAATCAAAGGATGGGTTGCTGAACAAGGATTCCTCTGTCTCTTTGGATTAGGATTTGGAGCTTTGATTTCCTTTTTGGTTTTTGGGGGAATAAGCGTTGTGGGAATAATCATTTATCTAACGGGAAGCCTTGTTGCTAGTCTGATATTCATGGCTCTACTCATAAAACAGCAACCCTTAGAGCTGTTGCAGATAAGGGAATAGCCAGGGATACTCTATCTAAAAAGTCGTTGAAATTGCTGCAGAGCAAGAACGTGCTAGTGGGTTGGGTGGTGCATGGTGGAATTGGGATATGTTTGCCGACATGGGCTTTGATAAAGAGATTCCAGTAGACGTTATCGCAGCTAGTTATGATGTTTCTTTAAGTTTTTATGCAGTTCTTATTTTCTTAGGCGTTGGGCTTGGGACAGTACTGCTTGCTACTGTAATCCCTGTTATATATATCCTTAGGTTAAATCCAAAGGAGATTATGTTGTGATTGAAGAAACAAGTCAGAGATTGGAGACCAGTAAATGAAAATGACTATTTCACTTAAATCCATCTTATCTCAGCCTTTTAGAACGCTTCTTTTTATTGTACTTATTGCCACAGTAACCTTCGGCTTTACTCTTCGTGCTTTTGAAGGGATAATTGTACATAGAGAACTGGAGCGTCTCGAAGGTAGCTATCACGCCATCGGTCAGCTTATCCCCTTAAACGATTGGGAGTGGTGTGTTTCTAATGTTCAAGTATTATTAGAGGAAAGCTCTCTGGTGGCAGATGTTGATTCCCTTCGGGTCATTCAAGGGGTAATGGATGGAATGTATAGCCCTGATTATGATGCAGGAACGCCTTACATTAATCAAATGTTTGTATACGGAACATTAACGACCAAAGAAAAGCTGGATTTAGAATTTATGGGTCACGAGTTGGTTTCTTATGAGTACTTTCCTTATCTGCCTTATGTAGATGTTTATCTCTTTGAATTGTTAGTAGATACTGTAGAGGCTTCCTTGCCTGAATTTGTAGAAGTTGGTGAAACAAAGCGATTCTTTCTGGTTGACTACCAGGGTACAAGAGCTCATGTGTATCAAGGGGCACAAATCGGGCAAAGGTATTTTATTGGTCTTCAATACAGTAGAAACCTTGCTATCGCAAGATGGTGGAATCAACTGGTTTACCTTCCATTAAGTCCTCAACCTCACGAGTGGTGGTACACAGGAACTTATGACTTGCTCCTTGTTCCTCTTGGGCAAGCAGGAGAGATATTCCTTTATCCTGTCTCAGAGTATGAAGTTGTTAATCACCCTGAAATCATAGAGCAAATTGATGTTTTGCATGAAAATATTCATACGGTTTTTTTACGCCCCTCAAAAAATTTAGTCACAAACCCTCTAGCAACATCCTCTCTGGTCCTGTTGGAAGGGCGATTCATCGATGATGAAGATCATGAAAACGGGAATCCTGTGGCGATGATTCGAGGGGAATTTGCACGAATACGTGGCTTAGAGCTAGGCGACAGATTAACCATCACCATGAGAGAAAGGGCTTTTGCCACTGAACATATTATTCCTGACGCAGAACGATCTATCCCTGTGCCTAGTTTTGGGCAGCGAATGACTGCCAGAGAATTTGGAATAGCGGCAGACGATTGGATCAATATCCCTGTGCGTTTTTATGGCCATTGGCATGACTCTGTTATGACATGGCCACGATTCGACAGTCCTCACTTTGATGGGATTGTTTATGAAGGAATATTTTTCCCCGAGTGCCGAGGAATTGATGAAATTATTGGACTAGAGATGACAACAGGCTATCTTACAGACCTTGAAGTATGGCAAAATTGGCAACAGCTAGAAACCATTACTAAGGAATTTGAGATTGTTGGCATTTACAGTACGACAGATCGCCTTACCAATCTTCGCAGTGTTTCGTATAACAATGTTTTTGTGCCTGATTCCGTTATTCCTGCCCACTGGACTCAGGATGTTCTTTATAGAAACTTTAGCTTTACTCTTCATTCGCCAGCAGAGGAAGAACGGTTTATCTCCACCTACCAAGATATGATTGAAGAGTTAGGCTTTTGGACGGTATTTCTAGAAAGTGGCTGGGGTAGCTTTAACGGAGTAGCTTCACCCATACGAACAGGACTTTTAACAGGTATCCTAGCATTTCTGGTTTTGTCAGTGATTGTTTTTCGGTTACTAGCTTACCTGTTTTTTGTTAGCCGTCGTAAGGAGTATGCCATAAAGCGAGCCCTGGGAGCCCCAAAAGGAAAAGCATTAGGAAGTCTTTTTATTCTCTCAAATATTCTCGGTGCACTTGGAATATTCACCGGTACGGGTTTTGCATGGTCTTTTGCCAAAGATAGAGCAGAGACGGTATTGGCAGGCCTTGAAGGAGCTACTTTCACCCCTTTGTCCTTTGTTTGGCTAGTTTTGATGCTAGGGATTGTTATTGTCTCCTTCACCGCCTTCACTTTGTTGGAGGTATTCAAACTTAAAAGCTTGTCAGAGTTAGAATTGTTACAAAACAATCCTGAAAATGTTGGTCGTTTATATAGAATCAGGAATAGGAAAACCAGATACTCAAAGAAATCTGTAATCTCATTTATCATGAATTCACTGGAGGAAGAGGTTGGTCACACCCCTCAAATGGCTCTTTACATTCCAGACTTCCAAGATAGCACGATTAACCCTCATGGCAGCAAATTCGCTCTTGGAGCATTTTTATTCAAACACATGATAAGGCGAAAAGTAAGAACTCTTCTCACTGTAATAATCGCTACTGGTTTTATTGTGGTGTTAAGTTTTATGGAGATTTCTATTCAAAATGACTTGGAGCGGGTGGACTGGCTTTATGATAACACCATTGTAGCTGGAACAATTGTGATAGACACTAGTGTGGATCAAGCAAATATTGCTGATGGAATATCCTCCAGACTTTTACGCCATATTCTAAGATTGAAATATTATCCCTATGAAGATGAAATCAGTGACTCTGAGGTAGCAAGTGATTATATAGAAGAGAGAGAAGGGATTCCCTTTATCTACTCATACGCTACAGAAACCAACCACATGGCTATCCTTAGCACCCTCTCACTTGAGGAGCTGACTGAACTTGAACAAACCTGTATAGGGCAAGGGGGTTGGGAATGGATTTTTGAATCTCCAGAGATACTATTTACAAATATTGTGTCCTTTAATGACATCAAAGCTTATGAAGATTTTCATGGAGAAAACTTCAGTTTCAGTTTTATTGAAAGATATAGCGAAGATATTTTTTCAAAGCCTTTTGTGGATGAACTGACAATTCTGTTCTCTCCAACGTTCATGGAATATTCAGGTATAAATCTTGGAGACAGAGTGAAAATAGCTTCTTCAAGAGCCACTAGAGCCAGACACTTTACCTACTATACCGTAATCGGTACCTTTGACGCCAATGACCCGCTATTGACTGCCCTTGTTCCTCTGGGGCATTTTCAAGAGGATTTTGGAAGCCTGCTCAACTACCGACGCTTATCCTTTGAGGTGAACCCTGATTTAAACAGAAAATTGGAGGCCTTTAGGGAAGAGATAACCCCTCTTCTCACTCATCACGAGCCTTCTTATCTCCTTGTCCTGCGAGACCATGTTTTAAGAGGTGTGATTATTCCCTTGGAGCAAAATATTGCTATGATGAGCATGCTCTATCCGATTGTGCTAGCTTTATCAGCGTTTATTTCTGTGGGCTTGACCGTGTTACTTTTGTTATCTGTGATTAAGCAGGCAACCATTATGCGAGTGCTAGGCATGCCTAAATCTAGAGTAATCAAAGGATGGGTTGCTGAACAAGGATTCCTCTGTCTCTTTGGATTAGGATTTGGAGCTTTGATTTCCTTTTTGGTTTTTGGGGGAATAAGCGTTGTGGGAATAATCATTTATCTAACGGGAAGCCTTGTTGCTAGTCTGATATTCATGGCTCTACTCATAAAACAGCAACCCTTAGAGCTGTTGCAGATAAGGGAATAGCCAGGGATACTCTATCTAAAAAGTCGTTGAAATTGCTGCAGAGCAAGAACGTGCTAGTGGGTTGGGTGGTGCATGGTGGAATTGGGATATGTTTGCCGACATGGGCTTTGATAAAGAGATTCCAGTAGACGTTATCGCAGCTAGTTATGATGTTTCTTTAAGTTTTTATGCAGTTCTTATTTTCTTAGGCGTTGGGCTTGGGACAGTACTGCTTGCTACTGTAATCCCTGTTATATATATCCTTAGGTTAAATCCAAAGGAGATTATGTTGTGATTGAAGAAACAAGTCAGAGATTGGAGACCAGTAAATGAAAATGACTATTTCACTTAAATCCATCTTATCTCAGCCTTTTAGAACGCTTCTTTTTATTGTACTTATTGCCACAGTAACCTTCGGCTTTACTCTTCGTGCTTTTGAAGGGATAATTGTACATAGAGAACTGGAGCGTCTCGAAGGTAGCTATCACGCCATCGGTCAGCTTATCCCCTTAAACGATTGGGAGTGGTGTGTTTCTAATGTTCAAGTATTATTAGAGGAAAGCTCTCTGGTGGCAGATGTTGATTCCCTTCGGGTCATTCAAGGGGTAATGGATGGAATGTATAGCCCTGATTATGATGCAGGAACGCCTTACATTAATCAAATGTTTGTATACGGAACATTAACGACCAAAGAAAAGCTGGATTTAGAATTTATGGGTCACGAGTTGGTTTCTTATGAGTACTTTCCTTATCTGCCTTATGTAGATGTTTATCTCTTTGAATTGTTAGTAGATACTGTAGAGGCTTCCTTGCCTGAATTTGTAGAAGTTGGTGAAACAAAGCGATTCTTTCTGGTTGACTACCAGGGTACAAGAGCTCATGTGTATCAAGGGGCACAAATCGGGCAAAGGTATTTTATTGGTCTTCAATACAGTAGAAACCTTGCTATCGCAAGATGGTGGAATCAACTGGTTTACCTTCCATTAAGTCCTCAACCTCACGAGTGGTGGTACACAGGAACTTATGACTTGCTCCTTGTTCCTCTTGGGCAAGCAGGAGAGATATTCCTTTATCCTGTCTCAGAGTATGAAGTTGTTAATCACCCTGAAATCATAGAGCAAATTGATGTTTTGCATGAAAATATTCATACGGTTTTTTTACGCCCCTCAAAAAATTTAGTCACAAACCCTCTAGCAACATCCTCTCTGGTCCTGTTGGAAGGGCGATTCATCGATGATGAAGATCATGAAAACGGGAATCCTGTGGCGATGATTCGAGGGGAATTTGCACGAATACGTGGCTTAGAGCTAGGCGACAGATTAACCATCACCATGAGAGAAAGGGCTTTTGCCACTGAACATATTATTCCTGACGCAGAACGATCTATCCCTGTGCCTAGTTTTGGGCAGCGAATGACTGCCAGAGAATTTGGAATAGCGGCAGACGATTGGATCAATATCCCTGTGCGTTTTTATGGCCATTGGCATGACTCTGTTATGACATGGCCACGATTCGACAGTCCTCACTTTGATGGGATTGTTTATGAAGGAATATTTTTCCCCGAGTGCCGAGGAATTGATGAAATTATTGGACTAGAGATGACAACAGGCTATCTTACAGACCTTGAAGTATGGCAAAATTGGCAACAGCTAGAAACCATTACTAAGGAATTTGAGATTGTTGGCATTTACAGTACGACAGATCGCCTTACCAATCTTCGCAGTGTTTCGTATAACAATGTTTTTGTGCCTGATTCCGTTATTCCTGCCCACTGGACTCAGGATGTTCTTTATAGAAACTTTAGCTTTACTCTTCATTCGCCAGCAGAGGAAGAACGGTTTATCTCCACCTACCAAGATATGATTGAAGAGTTAGGCTTTTGGACGGTATTTCTAGAAAGTGGCTGGGGTAGCTTTAACGGAGTAGCTTCACCCATACGAACAGGACTTTTAACAGGTATCCTAGCATTTCTGGTTTTGTCAGTGATTGTTTTTCGGTTACTAGCTTACCTGTTTTTTGTTAGCCGTCGTAAGGAGTATGCCATAAAGCGAGCCCTGGGAGCCCCAAAAGGAAAAGCATTAGGAAGTCTTTTTATTCTCTCAAATATTCTCGGTGCACTTGGAATATTCACCGGTACGGGTTTTGCATGGTCTTTTGCCAAAGATAGAGCAGAGACGGTATTGGCAGGCCTTGAAGGAGCTACTTTCACCCCTTTGTCCTTTGTTTGGCTAGTTTTGATGCTAGGGATTGTTATTGTCTCCTTCACCGCCTTCACTTTGTTGGAGGTATTCAAACTTAAAAGCTTGTCAGAGTTAGAATTGTTACAAAACAATCCTGAAAATGTTGGTCGTTTATATAGAATCAGGAATAGGAAAACCAGATACTCAAAGAAATCTGTAATCTCATTTATCATGAATTCACTGGAGGAAGAGGTTGGTCACACCCCTCAAATGGCTCTTTACATTCCAGACTTCCAAGATAGCACGATTAACCCTCATGGCAGCAAATTCGCTCTTGGAGCATTTTTATTCAAACACATGATAAGGCGAAAAGTAAGAACTCTTCTCACTGTAATAATCGCTACTGGTTTTATTGTGGTGTTAAGTTTTATGGAGATTTCTATTCAAAATGACTTGGAGCGGGTGGACTGGCTTTATGATAACACCATTGTAGCTGGAACAATTGTGATAGACACTAGTGTGGATCAAGCAAATATTGCTGATGGAATATCCTCCAGACTTTTACGCCATATTCTAAGATTGAAATATTATCCCTATGAAGATGAAATCAGTGACTCTGAGGTAGCAAGTGATTATATAGAAGAGAGAGAAGGGATTCCCTTTATCTACTCATACGCTACAGAAACCAACCACATGGCTATCCTTAGCACCCTCTCACTTGAGGAGCTGACTGAACTTGAACAAACCTGTATAGGGCAAGGGGGTTGGGAATGGATTTTTGAATCTCCAGAGATACTATTTACAAATATTGTGTCCTTTAATGACATCAAAGCTTATGAAGATTTTCATGGAGAAAACTTCAGTTTCAGTTTTATTGAAAGATATAGCGAAGATATTTTTTCAAAGCCTTTTGTGGATGAACTGACAATTCTGTTCTCTCCAACGTTCATGGAATATTCAGGTATAAATCTTGGAGACAGAGTGAAAATAGCTTCTTCAAGAGCCACTAGAGCCAGACACTTTACCTACTATACCGTAATCGGTACCTTTGACGCCAATGACCCGCTATTGACTGCCCTTGTTCCTCTGGGGCATTTTCAAGAGGATTTTGGAAGCCTGCTCAACTACCGACGCTTATCCTTTGAGGTGAACCCTGATTTAAACAGAAAATTGGAGGCCTTTAGGGAAGAGATAACCCCTCTTCTCACTCATCACGAGCCTTCTTATCTCCTTGTCCTGCGAGACCATGTTTTAAGAGGTGTGATTATTCCCTTGGAGCAAAATATTGCTATGATGAGCATGCTCTATCCGATTGTGCTAGCTTTATCAGCGTTTATTTCTGTGGGCTTGACCGTGTTACTTTTGTTATCTGTGATTAAGCAGGCAACCATTATGCGAGTGCTAGGCATGCCTAAATCTAGAGTAATCAAAGGATGGGTTGCTGAACAAGGATTCCTCTGTCTCTTTGGATTAGGATTTGGAGCTTTGATTTCCTTTTTGGTTTTTGGGGGAATAAGCGTTGTGGGAATAATCATTTATCTAACGGGAAGCCTTGTTGCTAGTCTGATATTCATGGCTCTACTCATAAAACAGCAACCCTTAGAGCTGTTGCAGATAAGGGAATAGCCAGGGATACTCTATCTAAAAAGTCGTTGAAATTGCTGCAGAGCAAGAACGTGCTAGTGGGTTGGGTGGTGCATGGTGGAATTGGGATATGTTTGCCGACATGGGCTTTGATAAAGAGATTCCAGTAGACGTTATCGCAGCTAGTTATGATGTTTCTTTAAGTTTTTATGCAGTTCTTATTTTCTTAGGCGTTGGGCTTGGGACAGTACTGCTTGCTACTGTAG
>JGI20163J15578_10001040_pt1 | contig 11444 bp, 7 predicted proteins | sample TergutCu122P1_FD_15578 | JGI IMG/M metagenome (IMG submission 15578)
ACCGGGAGCAGTTGGGGTATTTAATGTCATCTTAATGTTAAACTTTTTCCGTCAGCTTCCTAAGGAGTTGACAGAAGCGGCTCACATGGATGGTGCCGGCCATGTTCGAACCCTAATTTCAGTAATCCTACCTTGTTCGGCAGCATCGATAGCGACGGTGAGTCTGTTTATTATGGTATTTCACTGGAATGAATGGTTTACGCCAATTATCTTCATGAATCGGCATACCAATTATCCTCTACAAACTTTCCTACGTTCGTTGTTAATCGATCAGGCTTTCCAGATTACCTCCTTGGAGGACGTGGAGCTGTTGAATCGACTTTCCAACCGGACCATTGTATCGGCGCAGACATTTGTGGGGATGTTACCAATCTTGGTGGTTTATCCATTCTTGCAGAAACACTTTACTAAAGGGGTAGTGCTAGGTTCAGTAAAAGGATAAAATTAAAGACCGGAAAGATTCGCCCCTTTTGTCGGGTGAATCTCAAAAAATGAAGCAAGTCAGAATGAAAGATAGCAAATGAGCACTCTCAAGAACTCACTCTAAGATGTAAGGAGGAGGCGAGAGTGCTTATAAAATAAGCGGAGGGAATTAGATGATCAATAAAAGCGACTTTATGAATCCCGGGGCAATCTTTAGGCCGACCCCGTTTTGGGGATTAAACGGACATCTGGAAAGTACCGAGCTAAGACGACAGATTCATGAATTCTACCAGCAAGGTATGGGTGGGGTCTACCTACATCCGCGGGGTGGGATGGAGACGGATTACTTGAGTGAAGAGTACTTTGAGGCGATGCGAGTATGTATCGAAGAATGTGATCGCCTGGGCATTTTAGCCTGGTTATATGATGAGGATTGGTGTCCCAGCGGTAAAGCCGGTGACAAGGTCGTAAGATTAAACCCGGACTTTGCCCAAAGTTACCTCAAAAGGATTGGTGATGAGAATGTTATCATTCAGTGTAAAGATGATAACGGCAGCTACCGCCATGTTAATGTAGATGTGTGCAATAAAGAGGTTATTGATGCCTTTATCCGGATTACCCATGAAGAATATTATAAAAGATTCAAAGCGTATTTTGGTAATGTAATACCGGCTATCTTTACCGATGAACCACATTTCGAACTGGATGATAAAGAGGCGCTGCCTTGGACCAAGGATTTTGATTTGAAATTCAAGGAAAAATACGGATACGACCTGCTGGAATGTACAGCGGAACTATTCGAAAAAACGCTCTCAAATTCGGAAACTCCCGAATCCGGGTTATCGACCGCCAGGCTTAATAAAGCAAGAAAAGTAAAGTTTGATTATTGGAATCTAATGTCAGCCCTGTTTGTGGAAGCTTTCTCGAAGAATATCTATGATTGGTGTGACGAGAAAGGAATAGCTTACACCGGTCATTTTTGGGAGCATGTGTTTCCTTCGCCAAAGCATCAAGGTAGCGTGATGCCTCACTACGAATATATGCATTATCCCGGTATTGACATGCTGTTTATCGCTGACGAAGGAAATCCCGAGCAGTACGGATTTGATCTCATTGTAAAAGAAGCATCCTCTGTGGCCAATCAATTTGGCAGAGAAAGAGTGCTTTCAGAAACTAATGGTGCCTCGGGGTGGGGATTGGATTTTGCTTACGCAAAGAGAGCATTAGACTGGCAACTTGCTCTGGGAATCAACCTATATGTGGTGCATCTGTCTTTGTATTCCATGGTCGGTTACCGGAAGCGAGACTTTCCCCTATCCTACCTCGATCATCAGCCCTGGTGGGAGGATTTTAGACTGCTGAGTGATTATATCGGACGGATGTCTTACGCCTTATCAAGGGGACAGTACGTGGCGGATGTACTGGTCGTGCATCCCTCTTCCTCCACTTGGGTAGTTGATCAAGAAGAGGCGAAGGTATTAGCCGTTTCCGCAAGGAACTTGACCGAATCTTTAGGGCAACTTCGGACCATGTATGACCTAGGGGACGATGTGATTATGGCGAAGCATGGTAAAGTCAGCCACGGAAGACTGTCGATTGGAGAAATGGCATACAAGATGATTATCCTTCCGGAATTATATCTCCTTCGACAAGAAGTATTTTCACTTTTGCAAGCCTTTGTTGCGAGCGGTGGAACCCTGGTTTGTACAGGAAAAACACCTTATTTATTAGATGGAGAACCTTCTAAGGAGTTGGTAAATTTCTTTTTAGGAAAGGATATTCTTCACCTTTCAAATGAACCCTCCGTGTTGGCGAAATTGCTAGCGGACAAAGAGGTGGAGCGAGTGTACCTCACCGAAACAAACGGTAGAGATCTTTCGAAAATATATGCCCATGTACGTCGTGACGAGAATTATAAACTAATCTTCTTGTCCAATCTCGATTTAGAAGCGTCTAGAGAAGTGTGGATTCATTTTCCGAAAGCCTTTGCGGTAGAGAAATATGATGGTCTTACCGGCGAAACATCTGACTGTACCATCTATGTAGATGAGAGTGGCGCTAACTATATGAAGTTTACGATCCATGCTTTGGAATCCCTGTTGTTCTTGGTGAACGAAGAAAAAGAAAGGCAGGTAGAAGCCCAGGTGGAGAGGCAAAGAGACGATGCCCGGTCTGAGCTAGCCACCGAAGAGATTATTTCATTAAAAGACTGGACAGTAAGAACCCTAGATCCTAATGCAATCAATCTCCAATTCGCCAAGGCTTATTTGAACGGTCAACCCTTTGAAACCCTAGGCGATGTGCTAAAAATCGATGACAAGTTAAAAGACGCTCTTGGAATGGACCGAGGAGCGATATTTACCCGAGAGCCTTGGATGTATTCGGAAGCCGAGAAAAACGATCTACATGCGGTGGCGGTGGCGTATCCGTTCGATGTGGACATGGAATCTGTAAGCCCATTATTTGCGGCGGTAGAATTACCGGAGCATTTCACGGTTTTCATCAATGGCATGGAAGTTTCGCCCACCGGGGAGTTTTATAAAGATAGAGCCTTTTCCCTATATGATATAACGGATGGTGTCAAAAAAGGCGAAAACATTCTGCGAATCGAAACGAAGGAATATGGTGTGTTGATAAATCTGGAAAGTGTTTATATAATTGGAGAATTCGCCCTCAAACAAGACCAAGACAATGATGGTTATGTGCTTGGGGATCCCCAACCACTTCATCCCGGAAACATCGTATTACAAGGTTATCCCTATTATACCGGCAGAATTATCTATGAGACTGAGGTGGTTGTAGATGAGGAATATGACTACGCCCATCTGCACTTTAGCAAATTCCAAGGAGTAACCTTGACCGTGAAGGTAAATGGTGAGAAAGTCCATACCCTTGGCTGGCCACCATATCAGGTGGATTTATCAGGATGGCTGAAAAAAGGGAAAAACCATATTATTCTTGAGCTGGCCAATTCCTTGCAAAACCTACTCGGGCCCCATGGCATAGAGGCGAACCAAAACCTAGTTCACCACGGCAGTTTCTATACTGACAAGCATGAAGTATTTTTCCCCACCGGTTTTGATGGGCAAGGGGAGATACGCTTGCGAAAGAAATAAAAATATCCCTCAAGAAGATTCTAAGAAAGTCAAAGTCGAGTAGGAGGCTGCTTTATCGCCTTCCTACCCGACTATGATGTACAGGGGGCGAGTAGAGAGGCTAAAGGCCGCCTCCTACTCGATATGTACATAAGGGAGTAGATAGGTAAAAAATCATCTACTCGAAGTTGCTTTGCAAATTAGGGACAGTGTTAATGCCCTAAAAACTCATCTATTTGCCGTTGTAGTTCTTCTTGTACTCGGTCGATGCCGGCGGCACGAGATTGAGAAATTAAAGTATCAATATCATCTTGGACACTATCCCCACGAATGAATCCCCAAGCCAACGGGATTTCAAACTCCATCCAGACGTCATTGAGGGCAGCTAACTCAGCCTCTAGCTCTGATGTGTCAAACTGGAACCCCAGTAGGGGAGGAGCACTTGCTACAGCCTCCATCTCTAAGCTTAGGCGATGGGCAGCAGTGTCACGTGGTGGTGGAAAGCCACCGGAATCATATAAGAACCAAGAAAATGGGTGCATCCAAAAGTGTATCGGTGCATCGTCCGGTGAAATACCTTCCGGTAATGTTCCCCAACCATCCTCATCTATGACATAGTGTTCTCCTTCAATACCATAGGCAAGCAGCCATTGATAACGAGGATCGGTTAACAATAGGTTCATTGCCATTAGGGTTCGCTCCGGATTTTCAGAGGTTGATACCACAGCTACACCGTCATTTAGCAGAGGGGTTCTATCAATGTGGCCGGAGGGAGAGGTTACCCAGAAGAAGCCGGCTTCCCAATCCATCTCATGATCTTCAATAAAATCATTGACGTTACCATAATCCCCCGGGTCTAAACCGAAGAAAGCAGAGAATCCTTGGGCAAAGGGGTGTTGGTCTACTTGATTCACAAAGGTGGCAGTTGCCAATACAGAAGTATCCCAGAAACCTTGTTGTTGCCAATCATGCATCAATTCCACCAATTCTCTGAATTCCGGCTCCTCATATTTTAAGAAAATACGCGCGTTAGAATCTTCTCGGTCATACACCAGACCAAAGAAGTCGAAAGTCCAACCGGTTTTTTCAAATTGGGCGTGGCGGAATAACATATTGTTATTCACAGCGTCCATACTGTAGGTAGACATCCCCGGTTCATTGGCATGGATTGCTTGCATATAAGCTTCTAAGGAACGGATATCAGTAAGTTCCGGAACACCATGCAGGATGCGCAAGTCTTCCCGGAATACAAAACCGCCGGTTGTTTGGGGCGATGCCCCGTCGTGAGGAATCCCATAAATACGTCCTTGGAAGGAACCACTATGCCATGCGTCGGGATGGGCAATACGCCAGATGTCCGGGGCATAAATCGGTACCAAATCGGTGATTTCCAGGTATGCTCCGCGGGCTGCATAGCTGGTAAAGTTATTCCATTGTGCAATATAAGCAAAATCAAGTACTTCACCGGCCGCCATAATCAATGGATAACGTTCGAAAAACTCACCCCAATTCAGATAACGGAACTCGATGGTGGCATTGATGTCCTCCATCAACATCGCGTTCATAACTTCCATAACCTCGTCCTGAGCCGGCGAAGGGTCGCCCGGTACGATGCCGGTTAAGTGAACAAATGGTAGATAGGCTTCGCCATTCTCATCGGTATCGTCATCAGTGGTCGGCACATCATTGTCATCGGTTGCAGCCCCATTGTCGTCAGCTGCCGCGCCGCTATCGTCTGCCGGAGTGGTGGGGGCATCATTACCACAGGCCCCAAGGGTTAGGGAAAGCACAAGTAATAAGCACAAAATCCCTGAGATGTAACGTTTTTTTGTTTTCATAGTTTCCTCCTTGAAATTGGTTTTATGTAGCAATTCAGAAGATTTTTTGTATAATAAGAGCTCTTCTGAAGAGTAACAAAATTAATCATGATGTTTCTAGCCTTTTACGGCACCGATAGTGATACCCTTTACAAAATGCTTTTGGATAAAGGCAAACAGGAAGATAATCGGGGCAGCGGCTACAGCGGCCATAGCCAATTTAACGGTTTCACCCGGTAGGTCCACCGGCGGAATATTGGTGTGAGGTGATCTGGCAGCAATTTGTGCCAGTGCATTAATCGTGTTTAACATCCGATATAGATGATACTGTAGTGGCACAAGAGACTCTCTATCGATGAAAAGCATGGCGGAGAACCAGTCATTCCAATAGCCTATGGCGGTGAAGAATCCGACCGCCATCAGAGATGGAACCATCAGCGGTAAAACAATACGACGATAAATCGTAAACTCTCCGGCTCCGTCCATCTTAGCTGATTCTATTAGTGAGTCCGGGATATTGTTTTTCATAAAACTGCGAAGAATTAAAATATTCCAAACGTTTGTCACGCCCGGCAGGATTAACGCCCAAAGGGTATTTTGGAGATTGTAAACGGTAACCATAAGTAAATAGTAAGGAACAAGGCCACCATTGAATAGCATCGTAAAATAGTAGATAAAAGCTACTTGGTTACGTGGTCTAAAATCCTTACGTCCCAGCACATAGGCGGCCATGGAAGTAACCAGGATACCTAAGCCGGTGCCTCCCACCGTGACAATTACGGAGATAAAGAACGAGTTCAACATAACCTCCGGAGCGGCGAAAAGTGCTCGGTAAGCAATCGTAGTAAAATCTCGTGGCCATAAAGTATAACCGAAGATAAGGACCTCTCTTTGATTTGACAAGGAACCCGAGACCATCATAACAAAGGGGAGTAAGCAAGCTATTGCAAAAATGGAAATCGCTGAGTAAGAAATAATACTAAATATCGTGCGGTCTTTGGATTTGATTTTCATAGGCAACCCCCTCCCTAAAATAATGCATAATCCGGCTCAACAATTTTAACAAGTTTGTTGCAGATTATGATGAAAAAGAAACCGAAAACAGATTGGAAGAAGCCGGCAGCGGATGCCATCCCGATATTATTAGTGATTACCAATGTACGGAAAACGTAAGTGTCGATAATATCGGTCGTTCTAAATAGCAAGCCATTGTTGCCGATGATGTTGAAAAACATATCAAAGTCACCCCGCAAGATGCCGCCTAAGCTTAGTAGTGTCAGGATAACAATGGTGGGCCGCAACATCGGTAAAGTGATATGCCAAATCTCCTGGAAGATATTCGCGCCGTCAAGCTTGGCGGATTCATAGCATTCCTGATCCAGTCCCATAATTGCCGCCAGATAAATCACACTACCAAATCCGGCCGTGCGCCACATCCTAAGGAGCGGCAAGAGCCAGCGCCAGACTTCTGTATTGGCGTAAATATCTAATGTCCCAAATCCCAAATTCCGATAGATTGCACTGATTAATCCCAGTTCGGGATGGACGAGGCTGGCAAATATAGAAGCAATAACAACCCAAGATATAAAGTTGGGTAAGAAAATGAGAGATTGACTCACTTTTTTAAACCATTTACTGCTAATTTCAGAAACCATAATGGCGATTACAAGAGCAGCGATTGTTCCCGTGATGATAAAAATAATATTATAGAACAATGTGTTTCGAATGAGTAACCCTAATCTGCCGGAATTGACGATAAACATAAAGTTATCAAAACCAACCCAAGGACTACGGAATAGTCCATAACGAAAATTGAAGTTACGAAATGCAACAGTAATACCAAACATCGGGGCATAAGCAAAGAGGCCTAACATAATCAGGGAGGGCGCCAGCATCAGCCAAAAAACATAATTCTTTTTGATGGCGAGCCAGGCACGATTAGGTGTTACAGCTTTTTTCTCGGCGTTTATTTGCATCGATAACACTCTCCTTTATATCTCTCGATTTGTTAAAACGATTGAACAGTGAAATAGTACAAACCCACTTATACATGTATCCCTTGTCGTTGTCAATATGTATTTAAATCACATTAAAATAAATGTTTTTTTGTTTGACATTGACAATAATGAGACAATTGTGATATATTGATAAGCGAAAACGTTTTAACAATTATAATTTATATGAAACGGTGGTAATATTACGATGAGAACAACGATTAAAGATGTTGCCCGGGAAGCGAACTTATCAGTCTCTACCGTGTCGCTGGCATTAAGCGATAAGCCCTCCCGGGTTTCTCCNAAGACAAAAAGGAAAGTGCAGGATGTGGCGGCAAGATTGAATTATCGGCCAAACCACAATGCCCTGGGATTGGTAACTCGTAAAACAAAGATGTTGGGGATTATCCTACCGGATATTAGCAATGTCTTTTTTGCGTTGATGGCAAAAGGAGCGAGTCAAGAGGCGGACCGGTATCAATATAGCCTATCGGTATTTGATACTGACTGGAATCCGGATAAGGACACCCAAGCAGTCAATATGATGCTGGAGAGAGGGGCGGACGGTATCTTGATGACCTGTTCCACGTTGTCTCATTCGGAACGTTTATTAGAATACATTGAATTGTGTGCCGCGGAAGGTGTACCTCTTATGATTGCTGATCAGATACCGGATTACATTCCGGTTCATTCAATTACCAGCGATCAAGAGCTAGGGGGATATATGGCTGCGTCTCATTTGTTAGATCTGGGGCACGAGCGCATTGGTTGTATTACCGGAGCGATGACAACCAGTTCTTCTCAAAAAAGACTATATGGCTATATTCGTGCTTTGCAAGAGCGGAATATTGTGTTTGATTCTGCTCTGATAGCCGAAGGAGATTATCGCGCAGAAAGCGGGTATGAGTTAACAAAGCCGCTGCTTGACCAAGGTGTTAGTGCTATTTTCGCATTTAATGATACGGTCGCATATGGGGTGATGCGCTATATGAATGAAATTAAGAAAAATGTGCCAAATGATTTGTCTCTTGTTGGCTTCGATGACATTCATTTTTCCCAGATGATGCAGGTACCGTTGACTACAATTAGCCAACCGGCTTATGAACTTGGGCGAACTGCCGTACAAAAACTAATTCAAATGATTGATGATGAGCCGGTAGAGCGCCGAACAATGTTTGAACCTGAGTTAATTATCAGGGAAAGTACAAGAAAATATGATGATGTAAGCGTAAAAAGGTAATTTGACTCTTGCTGATACGACGGATTGCTCCGCATTCCATGCTCCCGCAATCCTAAAACATTCGAAATCCGTCCTGTTCGGACTACTTTCTCATGTTTTGCGAGTCCCAAAGTCATTAATTTCCATGCAAGCATGGATAATGACCTTTTGACTCTTGTATCATGTGATAAAACGTTATAACAAAAAGAGAAAGTGAGGTTGACTATGGTAAAATTTGGAGCACCGGTATTTCTTAGTGATGATCAGAAAGTGGCGGGAGCGGGAGAAAGTCATGGCGTCGCTGTATTTGACCCGGAGTTACTCGCCAATAAGCATCTGGAAAAAGGGTTCACGGCAGCATATGCTCCCTATCTTGATGTGAACGACACAGATAAGATCCGTCAGACCAGAAAGGCTTTTGAAAAAGCCGGAATTGTAATTGCGGAAGTTGGGTATTGGGAAAATTTATTGGATACCAACGAAGAAAACAGAAAACGTAATCACCAAGAAATGTTGAATGCCCTTTATATTGCCGAAGAATTAGGGGCACGTTGTACGGTTAACATTATTGGATCTTATGTTGAAGGACATGGTACCAGCAAAAACGATGCTAAAAATTTCAGTGAAGATGCATTTTGTGAAGCAGTTGATAATGCGAGATATTTTATCGATCAGGTAAAGCCAAAGACGACATATTTTACTTACGAGATTTACGAATTTTCCAATAACGATTCACCGGAAGGCATGGAGCGCTTGTTAAAAGCGGTAGACCGTCCACAATTTGGCATTCATTTAGATCTGACAAACATGGTAAACAGCCCACGAAACTATTATAATCACCTTGCTTTACTGCATGATACAATCCGCCGGGTAGGCGATCGTATTGTTTGTTCCCATATTAAAGATGTTAAGATGCGAGATGGTATTGTTAGTGTCGTTCTCGAAGAAGTGATGCCGGGAACAGGGATTATTGATATTGGAGCCTATTTACGTGAGGTGAATAAACTACCCCAAGTTGTTCCGATGATGTTGGAACATTTAAATAGCGAAGAGGAATATGATATTGCGGCGGCCTACGTAAGAAAATGTGCAAAAGAGGAAGGCGTTACTCTTTAGAGGTAATTTGGGAAGCAAGCAGGTCAGACAGTGGCTATCGGCAAATTTTAGTGCGGTTTCGTCGTGTAGAACTGCTAAAAGGAGTCAGATGTGTAAAAGAGCACTCTAAAAAATTATGGAGGATAAGAGAATGAGCATGTCAACTACAATTAGAAAGGTATTCAATGAAAACAATGGCATCTTGCGATTGAATCCAACCTTTGTTCCCAGGAGATTTTCTAAGCCGGGGAAGCGATTGAAATTGCATCCGGATGACTACTTTGCCCTGGGGATAAAGCGAGGGGCAATAAAGGAGCGGTGGTTTTCATCAATCACGAAGTGCATGAATGGCCCGGATACGGCGCCTGATGAAGGGCTTAGTTATGTAAACACCGGTACAGAATCGATTACATTCTTAGAATTTGTCAAGGAACTTGGGGCCGAATTGATTGGTGATGAATTGGTGGAGAAATATGGTACATGGCCAATGTATGCCAAGTTTTTCGATTATGAGGAGCCTTTATTCCATCATTTACATCCGGATTTTGATGCTGCCGCCAGAGTGGGCGCGCTGGCAAAGCCGGAAGCCTATTACTTTCCCCCACAATTGAATAACCATCCGGGGAAATTTCCTCATACTTACTTTGGCTTTGATCCGGATGTCACAAAAGAAATGGTCAAAGAGCGATTGAGTGACTATGAGAAACGGGATATCCGAATCACGGAATTATCCCGAGCATATCGTATCGAGTTGGGCACCGGTTGGTATACCCCACCGGGCGTTGTTCATGCGCCGGGGTCGTATCTTACCTATGAACCCCAGTGGAATTCGGATGTAAATGCGGTTTTCGAAAATATTACCGCCGGCGAGGTGTATTCTTACGATTTCCTGGTAGAGAATTGTCCGGAAGATAAGAAGAGAGATATGGATTATATCATCGATTTATTGGACTGGGAAAAGAACGTCGATCCACACTATCGGAAGACATATTTCCGTCCACCGGTATTAAGCAGTGAGAGTGAAGGGCACATTGAGAAATGGATTTCCTATGGCAATGACTACATTGGAGCGAAAGAACTTAGCGTTTATCCGGGACAAACAGTTACCATCAAAGATGGGGCAGCTTACGGTTGTATATTTGTCCAAGGTCATGGAACGTTTGGTAATTACGCAGCGGAAACTCCGGTGATGCTTCGGTACGGACAAAAAAGTGCGGATGAATATTTTGTCAGTGAAAAGGCGGCAAAAGAAGGGGTGACAATTACAAATCATAGTGACTACGATCCGATTGTAATACTAAAGCACTTTGCCAATAATCATCCCGAGATGCCGTAGTTTGCTTCTTAAAAAAAAATAGAAAGGAAATGATAAAATGTCAAATACAATGCTGGCGAATGTTTTTTATGAAAAAGAAAAAATGGAATTAAAAGATGTCCCCATTCCGGAGATTTCTGAAACAGAAGTGCTCATCAAAGTAAGAGCAAGTGGAATCTGTGGATCAGATATCGCTTATTACTATGGGAAAAGTCCGTTGGAAACCCCTGACGGTAAGGGACCATTGATTTTAGGACACGAGTTTTCCGGTGATATAGTTAAAGTGGGCTCATTTGTAGAAAAAAATCAGTTTCTAACAGTTGGTGACCGGGTTACGGCCGCTCCGTTCCATCCTTGTCGAGCTTGTGTATATTGTCGGATGGCAAGGCCAAATTTGTGCAATAGTACGCGTACTGCCGGTGTCAACAGTAACGGAAGTTTCGCGGAATATGTTAAGGTTGAGTACAGCAATGCGATCGTCCTACC
>JGI20163J15578_10001041_pt1 | contig 11440 bp, 8 predicted proteins | sample TergutCu122P1_FD_15578 | JGI IMG/M metagenome (IMG submission 15578)
TTTCTATTTCTTAAAGAAGCAGGGCTAATGCGCCAACTTTCAAGAGAAGCTCCCGATATTTTATTTTGTATGGAGAATCAGCCACTTTTCAATAATGAGTGCTCCGTTGCCAAAAGCGCTGATTCAATGATTGAATTTTGTAAACATGTAAACACCCCTAACTTTAAACTAACCTTTGATGTGGGCCATAGTTTTCTTGCTCACCAAGGAGATAAAAGAGCTTTACTAAATGATTTGGATAAATTACTTCCATATATTGGACATATTCACCTTCACGATAACTACGGCCTAAAAGAACAGATGAGGGATTATGATGCTAATCACCGTATTATTACCGGCGCTGCTGATCTTCACCTTCCTCTTGGTTGGGGTGACATCCCTATTGTGGATATACTTAACAAACTTGAAAACTATAACGGAATCATTAACTTAGAAATTGAGCATCGTTTCCGTAATCAATACAAGGAGTGTATAGCTTTTATCCGCCAGTGTTTGGCAAAAAGTAATTTACAATATCCAGCAGCGTAGGGTGAATTCCTATCCCCTCCTATAAGTGATAAAACATATAACAGAGAATGAGATGACTCGGGTGCCAAAATACTTCTTAACTCTTTCGGCATCCGAGTTTTATGTGCAACCACACCATACTTGAATTGTATTGCATTTAACTCTTTGAACATGCTATTATTGTAGTGGACAAGTTTAAAGGGAAGAACACCAAATGCTATCTGTTGAGCTAGATCTAAAAAGTAAAACAAGACAGGAGGAACACATGGAAATCAGTCAGAAAAATAGGCAAAAGGCCTTCTATTACCTTTTAGCCGCCACAGCTTTAACAGCAATTGCTTCGGGCTTATCTGAAGGAGTATATAATAACTTCTACAAAGAAGTTTATGATGTCACCGCCGCCCAGCGAGGCTTTATTGAGTTCCCAAGAGAGATACCGGGGCTTATAACTGTTGTCCTTATTTCTCTTATGTCATTTATTGGTGAAATACGTCTTGCCATTATTGCACAATTAATGTCTATTATCGGCCTTTTAATGTTGGGCTTATTCACGCCACCCTTTGCAGTAATGCTAATTTTTCTCTTTATTAACTCAATAGGTATGCATCTTTATATGCCTTTAAAAGACAGTATCGGTTTAAATATTATCGGTTCAGAAAATACCGGTCGCCAGTTTGGTATAATGAATGGTGTCCGTACAGGGGCTGGTTTTGTAGCTGCTTTGTTGGTGTTTTTTGGTTTCCGTCTAGGAATATTTAGTTTTCAGCACAGCATAATACTTAACTTTCTAATTGCAACTATTTTCTTCGCTTGTGTAATCCTAATTTTACTAAAAATTCGTAAATTAATTGGAAATCCAAAAATCAATACAGGTAAAGGCCGCTTTCTATTTCGTAAGGAATATAAGTTTTATTATCTACTAGCATCTCTTCATGGAGCTCATAAGCAAATTGCCTGGGTTTTCGCCCCTTGGGTTTTAATATCTATCTTGTTTAGACAGGCAGATACCATGGCTTTTCTGTCCATGATAGGCATGTTTTTAGGGATATTCTTTATTCCCTTTGCCGGCAAAATGACTGACCGTCTTGGTTTAAAAACCATGATGTATATAGAAGGATTTGCCTTTATTGCAATATACATTCTCTTTGGTATTATGAGTGCTGGGCTAATGTCTGGTAGTATTGCATCGGTGGGAATCCCAGTAATAATTTTGTATGTACTATTTATTGTTGACAGAATGACTATGCAGCTAGGAATGATTAGAGCTCTTTATTTGCGAACCATAGCAATTGACCAATCAGAGATTTCACCCACACTTTCTACAGGCATGAGTATCGACCATGCAATTTCTATTGCTGGTGCTTTGCTTGGAGGATTAATCTGGGAGGCATGGGGCCCTCAATACGTTTTTTATATTGCAGCATTATTATCTCTTGGTAATGTAGTGGTTGCTGTATTGTTGCCTAGAAAAACCGAGGCAAACATCAGCACATCATAAATATATAACAGAGAATGAGATGTCCCCCTCCTCTAAGCGGTAGTGTAGGTGGTGGGCAACAAACTTCACTGAGGAGGGGTACAATCTCCTTCTCAGTTATAGCCGCTGGCGGATGGCAGAGATTTGCACTTGAAAATGTCAGCAGAGCTGACGCAAATCTCGCCCAAGTACGCCACGGCGTACTTGAACATGACAAGGCGTACTTTATTTCTTTTAATTGTGTATACCTTAAAACTGATGTAATTGTGAAGAGCTAAGCTCTCAAAGCTATAATGTGAGAGCAAAACTTTGATTCTTACTTGTGCCTAAAGGTCACAGCGGGATGGAGACTAGATATGAACAAGAGTTGCGTAAACGAAAGTAGCATAAACAATAACCCTTTCGAAGCAAATCCAATAATAATGACTCCCAAGAAAACCAATTGGCTTTTCTTTATTATCATTTTATGCCAATTATTAATGGCCGTAATTGTTGCCACTATTGGCGAGTTTGTTAGGCTTAACATTTATTGGGTATTAATACTATCCCAATTATCCTTTTTTATTCCCACTGTTATATATGTAAAAGCAATTGGTGCTAGTTTTAAAGATTTAGTACCCAGAAAAAAAGTAAAAGTATCTACCCAATTTTGGGTTATTCTTTTTACACTTTTATGCTTACCTCTAATTTATTTTATAAATATGGTTTCAATGTTTTTTGTAAGTAATGTGGTTATGGATCAGTTAACACCAGCCATAACTGATACTCCAGGCATGACTACTGGAGCATCTTTTTTCTTGGCGGTCCTATTTATAGGAATAATAGCCCCTTTAAATGAGGAATTTTGCTACCGAGGAGTAATCTATCACGGATACCGTAATAGTGGACGGATTGTTGCTTCTATTTTCCTGTCCTCATTCCTATTTGGTCTTATGCATATGAATTTTAACCAAATGGCCTATGCAATAGTTATTGGAGTTATGATATGCCTTCTCTTAGAAAGTACAGGGAATCTTTGGACGGCAATACTATCTCATGGGGTAATTAACATAATCGGGGTGTTTGTCATGTTTACAGGCGGTGCAAATGATGTGGATATACCTGCTAATGCTTCATTTAGAGAAATTATGGAAGCTGAACTAGCTGCAGAACTGCCTTATTATATAATCAATGACATACCTGAATTCTTTTTTACCCTAGTCATTATGGTTTTTATGGTTATATTCCTTATGTTTGCTGTTGGTTTCACCGTATTGGCCTATTTAGTTTTAAGAAAAATAGCTGGAAATGAAGATAGATTGGAGCATCTAAAATCTATTCTACCTAAGTCTAGAAAAGGAAAAAAACTCCTTAAAGCTGAACAATCTTATGCTAGTTCAGAAAGTTATCTGGATGAAGCCAGTGAAGGCCGTGAGGCTAGTAAAATTAGTGAAACCAATGAAGACAGTAGGGTTAGTGAAACTGATGAAAATGAGAAAGACAATAATGAAGTTCTGCCTAAAGTTAAGCTATGGTCTGCTCCACTGATAATCGCCTGTGTTGTCTGCCTCACACTAATGATATTGTCATTACTTTAATAAATTTTAAACTACTCATAGCTGGAGCTGTTGCCAAACACTATTTTCACAACAGCTCCAGTTTTATTGTCTAATTTTGCTATCTAGTCTTACTATCAAGTTTTGCCATCCATATATACCAAAACCCATAATGCGCATCCGTATCTATGCTAATACTATCACGTTATTGTTTCTTAGCAATTTTAATCCTCACTGCCTTAATAGTCTGGATAATAGGTAGGTTCAATAAAGCTAAGCCATAAACCATCAGCAATTGATTAATCTCTAATGATTGTACTTGGAAGATGCCTTGTAAAGATGGGATAACCAATACAGAAGTAATCAAGACTAATCCCAACAAAAATGCCCATGTCACATATTTATTATCAAAAAACCGCTTGGTAAACAACACCAGCTTTTCTGACTTTGCATTATATCCATGAACCAATCTAGCAGTACATAGGGTTCCAAATGCCATGGTCATCCCAAGAAGTGATGAACCAGGAGTTAGGTATAAACCTACTCCAAAAGCAACTAAAGTAGTTATGCCTATTGATAATCCCTCTATGGCAATGCCCTTTACAAATGGCTTAGTTAAAATAGATTCCTTCATAGGGCGGGGCTTTTCTTCCATAACATCCATGCTATGGGGTTCTAATCCAAGTGCAATGGCTGGCAAGCTGTCTGTTAGTAAGTTTATAAATAACAAATGAATTGCAGCAAAGGGTACTGGTAAGTTAACAACCGCTGCTACTAGCACAACAAACACAGCAGCAAAATTCCCTGAAAGCAAAAACTTAATAGCATTTTTTATATTGCGATACAGGTTGCGTCCATTTTCAACAGCCTTTACAATAGTGGCAAAATTGTCATCCGTAAGAACCATTGCTGCTGCATCTTTGGACACCTCACTTCCTGTAATTCCCATAGCAACACCAATATCTGCTTGCTTTAAAGCCGGGGCATCATTTACCCCATCACCAGTCATAGCAACAATACTATCTCGCTGTTGCCAAGCCCGGACGATTCTTATTTTATGCTCTGGAGAAACCCTGGCATAAACTGATATCTTGGGAACAAAATCCTTTAACTCCTCATCAGTCATCGATTCAATTACTGCTCCTTCACAAGCTTCAGATTCCGATTCTAAAATGCCAATTCGTTTAGCAATAGCCGCCGCAGTTATTTTATGATCCCCTGTAATCATAATAGGACGAATGCCTGCATTTTTACATTCTAATACTGCTGGTGCTGATTCATCCCTAGGAGGATCCACCATAGAAATCAAACCTAGAAAAGTTAGATTATCCTCATCATCAATGGTTAATTTCTCATTCTTTGTAATAACCTTATAGGCAAAGCCTAAAACTCTCAACCCATTTCTTGAAAACTCTAGATTCTGATTCTCAATTACTTGACGGTCATCCTCTGATAAATCCCTGATATTATCGACCAAAAATTCCAAACTATATCCATGCTTATAAACACTGTCATTTTCAATTGGTTTTTCACCTGCTCTTATGAAGTTATTATTCTCCTCATTAATGTCCTTGGTGCCATAAATCTTATCAACTTTATTTAGCAGTACATCAAAAGCACCTTTGACAATCAAAACCCTCTCACCATTAATAGTATGTATTGTGGACATTAGTTTTCTATCGCTATCAAAAGGAATCTCATCTTCTCTAGGATACTCCCTTCTGATGGTTGCTACATCAATATCCAATTTAGACGGAAGATTTATCAATGCAGTTTCTGTAGGATCCCCTATCTCTACACCGTCCTCATTAGTGGAATCATTACACAATATACTAGCAATCATGAGTTTTCTATGATTATCATTATGGTAGTCAATCTCATTAGCCGCAAATCTTTGTCCGCCAATATAATAATCTTCCACTGTCATTTTATTTTGAGTCAGAGTACCTGTTTTATCAGAGCAGATAACAGAAACACTTCCTAGCCCCTCAACTGCTTGTAATTTTCTTACAATGGCATTTTCCTTGGCCATTTTTTGGGTACCGAAGGATAAAACAATAGTTACAATGGAACTTAAAGCTTCAGGAATAGCCGCCACTGCTAAAGCTACTGCAAATATAAAGGCATCTCCAATATTGCCACCTCGTAAGATATTAATACCAAAGAGAATGGCACAAAAGATGATTATAATAATTGATAACCGCTTCCCGAAATTATCTAAGCTTACTTGTAAGGGGGTCCGTTTTTCGGAAGTAGTCTTAAGTAGTCCTGCTATTTTACCAACTTCTGTATTCATCCCTACATCTGTAACAATGAAGCTTCCGTGTCCGTAAGTAACGAAGCAACCTGAATAAACCATGTTGATTCTATCCCCTAAAGGCACTTCCTCTTCAATAGTATCAATGGATTTTTCAATGCCTAAGCTTTCCCCAGTTAAGGCACTTTCATCCACCTTCATGGCAGCATTTTCTAAGATTCTTCCATCGGCTGGAATACAATCTCCCGCTTCCAGTATTACAATATCACCAACTGTAACTTCATAGGATGGAATTACAGTTACCTTTCCATCTCGGAGAACTTTAGCTTCAGGTCCTGATAGCTTTTTTAAGCTATTTAGAGATGCTTCTGCTTTTAGGGTTTGCACCGTTCCTAAGATTGCATTAATGGTAATTACTACCACAATAACCACAGCACTACTAGTATCTCGTAACAAACCAGATACTAAAGCTGCAACAATAAGAATAATCACCAAAAAGTCTGCAAACTGTTCAAAAAAGATTCTAATAGGATGCTTCCTTTTGCCTTCAATTAATTCGTTGAGTCCAAGCTTCTTTTGCCGCTCTTTGGCCTCTTTTGTAGTTAATGTACCTTCATGTCCAATAAGTTGTCTTTTTGCCTCATTTACTGAGATCTGGTAGAATTCTGACATTTTAAAACTCCTTCCATTTTGCTTTGACAAGTTACATTTCCTTGAAAGTCATTTTTGTGATATCCCTCATTCAAATACAAAAAAGACTCTCATCGCACTAAAACTAATGCAATAAAAGTCTCACCTATTTAATCACGTTCCGGATGCTAGGCATCGTCTTGACGGAATCGCAAACGCCATAAAAGCGCTAGTTACTCCCTTTTATAAATATATAATACTACTTTATGAAGAAAATGTCAAATTTCTAGGTTTGTAATAGCTATACCTATGACACCTTCTTTTCTACCTCATCCATTCTATCTTCCAGCCTAGACATACGAGTAGATACATTTACTACATCAACTTTGGCAATCGCCTCATCAGTATACTTTTTTGATTTTGTGTACAGTATGTCCATTTCCTCTATAATGATATTGTTAGTTTGAATCATTCTTTCTTCAAGTTTATCAATCTTATCTACTAGCTCATCTTTTACGTCGTCTATTTTGCTGTCCAAACTATCTATCTTGCTCTCAAGCCCAGACTTTACACCGTCTATTTTGCTGTCCAAACTATCTATCTTGCTCTCAAGCCTAGACTCTACGCCTCCAACCTCTTCTTTGACTATTTCTCTGATCATTTCTAGATCTCTTTTTTCTAACACAACTTACCCTCCATTTGCTTATTGCACTTAATCGTTCCCTGTAGGAGTTATATTACTATACCGTTTCTTATAGTCAATTGTCAATGATTATTTGGGCAAAAGAAATATATATTGCCTTCACTTTTCTTTACTGTTAAACTTTAAATAATATATCTTTAATAACTAGTACAACACACAAGGAGAAATCTATGTCAGACTTACTAAAAAATATGTATAACCGTGAATCCGTTGGCGAATTTGCTAAAGGAATTAAATCGGTATATCCCCCATTTCAAAAGGATGAATTTATGTCATCTGTAATGGATGACAAGTGGGATGAACTGGAACTAAAAGGCAGAATGCGTCATATCACTAATACATTGGGAGAGTTTTTGCCAGTAAGTTATCCTGAGGCTCTTTCTCTTTTTGACCAAATTGCTCACAACTATGAAGGTTTTATTGCTATTCTATTTTCGGATTTTGTAGAAGTTTATGGCCAAGATAAAAAATACTGGGACATATCAATAAAAGCCTTGGAAAATTATACCCAGTACTGCTCATCAGAGTTCGCTGTTAGACCCTTTATTATAAATCACCAGGATGCCATGATGGAACAAATGATGGCTTGGTCTAAAAGTGATAATGAACATGTTAGAAGACTGGCAAGCGAAGGATGCCGCCCTGCCCTTCCATGGGCTATGTCCTTGCCGGAATTTAAAAAGGACCCAACTCCTGTGCTACCTATACTGGAACAATTAAAAACAGATTCTTCAAAATATGTTCAAAAAAGTGTTGCAAACAACCTTAACGACATCTCCAAAACCCATCCCCAGCTGGTAGCCAAACTTGCAAAGGACTGGTATGGTGTAGATGAGCGAACAGATTGGATTGTAAAACACGGATGCCGAACTTTGCTTAAAAAAGGTTATCCAGAGGTGTTAGCTGTATTTGGCTTTCATGATGCTAGTTCTATAAAAATGAATGACTTTATCATAAGTCCATCTACTTTCTCTATTGGCGATGAACTTAGCTTCTCTTTCACCATTCAAGGTGAGGAAGCAACAAAGATACGATTAGAATACGCCATTGACTTTGTAAAAGCAAATGGTAAAAGGAATAGAAAAGTCTTCCAAATATCAGAAAGCACATTAAAAGCAAATGAGAGAAAAACCTATAATAAAACCCATTCGTTTGCAGACTTAAGCACTAGGAAACACTACCCAGGCCTTCACTCTATTACACTGATAATTAATGGAGTAGAGAGGGGTGCATTGGATTTTGAGGTTAGGTAAGTAAACATGTCAATATGATTTTTATTTCATCCTAATTTTACCAGTTTTTCCTCATAATTATTGCAATCGAATCTTTAATGTGCTATATTATAATTACAAAGGGAAACCGCAAGCGGCTTACCCATTAATGTTTGTATTTAGGTTATTACAATAGCCCAGCCGTCGCAGCCGTCATTATTCTGAGTAATGGCGGCTATTTTTCATCTTTGTCCTTGAAGATCCTATAGCATACCTACATAAACCACCCTCTTTGGTTTCCCGCTGACAAGTGTATTTCACTGCCTGTTCCTGTAAACATGGAAGAAATCATAATTCTTGATTCATATGAAATTGATAGAGTATCAGTTCTATTTTCTCAATCATAGATTCACATAAACGCGCGTGGACCAGCATATTTTTCAAACCATCCTCATCTATATAAGAGCTATGTTCCATTATCTGACGTTCATGAAATAAATCATCTGAAACTTCTAGAATTACGTCATGTAGCTCCAATCGCTCCTACCATTCTGTGACAATACTACTATAGCCAACATTTGCACCAACAGTATGGTAAATAATCCCTTCAAGCTTTTCATGACTTATTCCGCATTCACTTTTCACATATAGTGCAGCACGAATTAACGTAGATACTGCAACTGACTCCTCAAGAAGATTATTCCTTTCATCACGGATATTTTCCACATTTGGAGATTGCATCATATAGTCAGAACACAAAATGAACTTTGTGCATCATGATATTTTATATTCTACCTTACGCCCTCACTTTCTAACTATGCAAGAAGCGTGCTTTTACGGCATAGTTTATCCCTGTGCTTTCCTACCACGATAAGCCCCATCTCCAGATTCTAATGGGTTGGCAAAGTTTAGCACTATAACTATACTAGCATCAATATTATTCGATTGAAATCGATAATCGATAATTATTCGAAAATGAATTGCTGTAACATAACCATCCTCATTAGAACCAGAAAACCTGCATATTTCCACTTTGATGACATTCAAATCTGGTGGATTCGCAACTAGCGCCTTGACTTGTTAAGACTTATTGAACCTCCATCACCATAAGGCCTGTATTATCAACCCTCCAACGAGCAAATACTGTTAGATTTGTTGTTCGAGTCACTGTATCCGTTCCTAAAACCCTAGTGCCACCACTTGTGGCTGTAAACCAACCTTCAAATATATAACCTGGGCGACTTGGCCTTGGGAAGGCACCTCCAAAGGTTTCTCCTATTGTTACTACTTTGCTAGTTGGATTTACTGTACCGCCGTTTGGATTGAAGGTAACTACTATAGTGTTTTCTGGCCTCCATCTAGCAACTACTGTTAAGTTTGTTGTGCGAGTTACTGTATCTGTTCCCAAAACTCGGGTGCCACCACTTACAGCTGTAAACCAACCTTCAAATATATAACCAGGACGACTTGGCCTAGGAAATGCTCCTCCAAAGGTTTCTCCGATTATTACAGTTCTGCTTGTAGGGTTTACTGTACCACCATTAGGATTAAAAGTAACTATAATGCTATTTTCTGGTCTCCAACGAGCAAATATCGTCATGTTTGTCGTTCGAGTCACTGTATCTGTTCCCATTACCCTGGTACCACCACTTGCAGCTGTAAACCAACCTTCAAATATATAGCCTGGGCGACTTGGCCTTGGGAAGGCACCACCAAAGGTTCCCCCCATGGTTACAATCCTGCTTGCAGGATTTACCGTACCGCCGTTTGGATTAAAGGTGACTACAATACTGTTTTCTGGCCTCCAACGAGCAAATATCGTCATGTTTGTTGTTCGCGTTACTGTATCCGTTCCTACAACCCTAGTTCCACCACTTGTAGCCGTAAACCAGCCTTCGAAAATATAGCCTGGGCGATTGGGCCTTGGGAAGGCTCCTCCAAAAGTTCCTCCTATTGTTACGGTTCTATTTGTGGGGCTTACTGTTCCACCATTTGGATTGAATGTAACTACTATGCTGTTTTCTGGTCTCCACCTAGCAAATATTGTTGTATTTGCTGTTTGAGTCACTGTATGTGTCCCCATAACCCTTGTGCCGCCGTTTATTGCTGTAAACCAGCCTTCAAATACATAGCCGTGACGACTTGGGGTTGGGAAGGCTCCACCAAAAATTTCTCCTATTGTCACTGTTCTACTTGCAGGATCTACCGTTCCGCCATTTGGATTAAAGGTAACTGTTATTCTATTATCTGCTCTCCAACGAGCAAACAAAGTCATATCAGAGGTTTGAGTAACTGTATGGGTTCCCATGACTCTGGTGCCACCACTAATTGCTGTGAACCAGCCCTCAAATATGTAACCTGGGCGACTTGGGGTGGGGAAGGCTCCTCCAAAGGTTCCACCTACTGCAACTATTCTGCTGGTTGGATTTACTGTTCCACCATTGGCATTAAAGGTAACTATTATGTTCTCTGGCCTCCAGCGGGCAAAAAGAGTTATATCTTCTGTTTGCGTTACTATATTTGTTCCTACAACTCTTGTACCGCCACTTCTTGCCGTAAACCAACCTTCAAAAATATAACCTGGGCGGCTTGGCCTTGGGAAAGCTCCTCCAAAGGTTTCGCCTATGGTTACAATCCTACTTGTAGGATTTACCGTTCCTCCATTAGGGTCAAAGGTTACTGTTATATTTCGGGAAACCATTTCAGGAATAACAAACATCTCAACAAACTGTCTACCTCTAGACTCTACAACCACTTCAAATAATGCAATACCATCTACATAGGCCAATGCCCCTTCGATTTGATGGATAAGCACTACGTCTCTTTCTTCCGTAACCTCTCCTAGTTCAAATGTACGAATAATCGCACCATTTTTGCGAATAGTTACAGAGGTGTCTGTTGGTAGCTCCACATGGTTAATAATATTTGTAGTAATAAACGCAGCTTCTCCAATTAAATAGTATGACGCATTTATTTCCAGATCAGGCTGTCCTAATGCAATAATATAGGAATCTCCATAATCCGCAGAACGGTTTGCTGGATATACCAACACTGTAAATTCAGTCTCTTCACTCAATACTGGCATTGGAATGGAAGTTATTAGTTCTCCTGATTCGCCTG
>JGI20163J15578_10001042_pt1 | contig 11437 bp, 10 predicted proteins | sample TergutCu122P1_FD_15578 | JGI IMG/M metagenome (IMG submission 15578)
AAATACTTGTACTTATACCAACTATCCGGGTCATCGGCATCGTAACCGGGCATTCTCTCGGGATCGTAAGTATATACGCTTTTCAAATCGAACGACATTCCCAAAATATTCTGGTTAGTTTTTTTTATACTCGACTTTCGTAGAATGGACTGCGCCTCACGCTCTCCTAGTAGCCTTTCACCACCATGCGTGTTAGCTTTATGACGTATATATCCAAGTGGGGTCATTTCTTTTGTGTTCAGCTTAGTAGCGAAAAATACAAGTCCTACCGCTGAGAAAACAATCACCAGAAAGAATGTTAGCCCCGGACTTGCAAATCCGTACAAAAGATTCATCGGCCCCCAATTAATAACATGCCTCGAACCGCTAAACAAGCTTTGTGTAGACATCCGCAACTGGACTAATATTCCGCTGATAGAAAGGCTTAGTAAAAGTGAGCCTATCAACCATGAAATCGAGAACTTTCTATGCTCCGGGGAAATTAGGAGCCGTATATAATCTTTGACCGTTTTTTTATCAGAATCGTAATCCATCTTCTACCTCCTTTCTTCAAGCGAACGGTGTGCGTTTAGGAAATTGCTGTACACCGTTTCCATCTTGTAAACCTTTAATTCAACGTTTTCTGCCTTTAACATCTTAAGAGCTTCCACTTGGAAGTCATAGCAATGGATCAAAAACCTTTCGTCTGTTTGTTTCCTCGCCGATGTATGAGCACCGTTTAAGAACCTTTTTAACTTCTTGGCATCCGGGATCAAGAAGTTTAGCAAAAATGTGCCATCTTCACTTCTTGCGTCTGATGCTTTCTGACCGGAACCACGCCTATTTATCTCAGCTTCCGTAAAGGGTAAGGCGTATAAAATGTCTATGCCATACTCCAAAACCATCATCTTTAGTAAGCTGATACCTTCCCTGTCTAGGGGAATTAAATAGTGTTTAGTAAACATGTTATCTGTAGCAAAAGGCACCGGTGTTTTGGTACCTTTCCTATACCCGGTTACTAATTCGTGCAGAACTTTACTGTAGCCGGATGTTAAAATTATGGAGTCTTCAATCAGCGCAACTGAGCTTGTCTCCTTGTAATAACTGGAACAGCCATTCATGGTCGTTTCAAGCTTCGCTCTTGCCATTCGCTCTGCTGGCATACTTATTGCTTGTGAAACCTTGTCGAAATGGTATACCATTAATAACTTGTGCTGAAAAGCCAACACTCCCATAGCTCTTGTTGAAGATGCCCTTTTTGCCTCATGAGGCATTTGTCTCTTTATACTCTTTGCAGAATAAAAAGCTATATCACTTTTCGAAATGNTATAATTGACTAAGGANGGCTTATANGCCGGTACAATCGCTACTTCTGACTCCAACATGAAAGCGAAAGTTTTTGCCAGCAACATATTTCGTAACCTTCTCATCCTGGAATTTCTGCTGTTCCCTTTGTGATAAATCTCGCTAACATTTAATTCATATTCTTGCAAGGCACACGGGAAAGGCTCATAATGAACTTGCTTGTCCGTGTTCAGTAAAAGTGTTCTTTTCTTGTACACGTATTCCTGTTTTATGTACTCTTTCTCCATCAACGTTCGGACCGTCCGCTGTGAGGATAACCTGTTTTTCCCTAAGTATTGTAAGGTGTTATATGGTAATTCCCCGGTAAGATAAATAATGGTCATTATCTTTTCTGATATGCTCCCGTCTTTAAACAGTACATTCAAGCCCATCACTCCCCTCTTTGATAAGACGGATCAGCATTTCACTTGTCATTTTTTCATTCTCAGCCACACAATTAGCGGCTTTACCAATCAAACTATAAAAGTGATTGACTTTGAGGATGTAGATTTCTGTACGATCCTTTCCTGACATGCACATGGAGTATTTATCTATGTTCACAGGACTATCGTCCGTCACAAGGTAAGCCGTAAGCATATCAATGATAATTTTTGTCTCCATGTTGTCATAATCTCGCTGAAATAACTCCTTTCTCTTTTCACAATAATGGACAAAGAGAAAAACTAGACGTTCATCAGTGAACCTGAACCTACGAGCGTTATTCTTGTAATGTTCACGAATATATCTATCATACTGACTGACGAGATATTTTTTCGCATCCCCATTTCTAAGTGCTTTTGGGAGAATTCGCTCCATTGTGATAAGTTCCACCCCGTTTGGCAGTTCAACAAAGCTAATCGGGGCATCCGGATCCATTGTAGAGCCGTTAAGCTGTTTCAAAATGTATTCCAAATCCGAAAATCCCTCTGGCAATTTTCTGGCCTCGATAGCCAGCCCTTCCGCTTGCTTTGCAATACTATCAAAGTAATTGGCTTTTTCTTGATTGCTGTAACCTTTCCAATCAATGTCTTCCATGCGTTTAACATCAAAGCCAAGTTGTGTTATGAGCTTCGATAGTTTATCTAAATTGTGCAATTACTCTTCTCCTTTCTTTTGGTTTATCACCCTGATTACCGGCGGGTTCTCCCGTTTGCCAAGCTCATATGATACCTCGCAGTGCATTATCGGATAATATGATTTTGGTAAGGCAACTTTAGTTTTATCTCCCGATACTACGATTATTTTTGCGCTTTTAACTTTTCCGTTGGTATAGTCCGTGTTATGTAAGTACTGCTCAAGAAGATGTAGTTTTTGAATCTGTTCGGGGTTATTGTTTAGTATGCTCACGACGTAATAGACAAATAGTTGTCCTGTATCATCTGCTTTGGAAAATACATACTCATAAATTGGCTTACTACCGGCCACGACAACAGTTTTCAAAAAAAGTGGTAAATCTTCTAGCCCCTCTAAGGTTTCGAGCATTACCCACATTGCGTCCTCTTTTTCCCTACTGGGTTGTGCATCATACGAGGATAGGATGTAATGGTTTTTTAAGAAAACATACTGATCAAGAGCCAATTTCATGAGCCAACGTGCCAGCTTAGTGGGATGCTTGTTTAGAACCTTCATAAGTTGCATGGTGGTTAGCTGATGGACGTTATTAATGATATTCACTATGTTTTGTTCCGTGTTCATTAAGTGCATTTACACCGCCTCCTTATAAAATTCTGATTCCTGTTGCTCCAGCCACTCCTGTTCCTTTTCCAAATCTCGCCGTCTTTTCTCTGCCTCTAATTTCTTTCTTAGACTGGGGTCAGTATTTTGCTCATACAGTTCCATAAATGTTGTCTCAAAGTTGACGGAAAAACGTGTACTGCCGTGGATTACTAGCCTTGTCCTATTTGAAACTTACTGATAGTAGCTCGCTCGGAATCGTTTAGCTCAACCATAGAAGCAATGTTTTTGATCTCTTTTGGACCAGTCCTTAAAACAATAATCGTATCGCAGTTATTGACGATAGCCTCACCAGCTCCACCGGTCTTACTTAAATCCTGTATATCCTGTGTCGAACCGATAAATGATGTGGCATAAGCTCTTAGTATTTTCGGCATTTTAATTACAAAGTCGGCCGTCATTTTGTTTACCATCATCTGCCATACCTCATCCATCACAACGGCACATGGTTCGGTTAAAGACGCTTTGGCAATACCATATGCAATGTCAGTCGCTATCAGCATGTATGGAAGTTTCAATTTATCGTCTAAATGGTCAAAGTTTACATCGAGCACAATGTAGTCTGATGATAGGTCAATATCAGTTTGACCGTTCATGTTACTTGCGGAACCTGATACAAATTTCTGGATAAGTTTTCTTATCCCTCCAAGATCTTCAACTCCTTTGATATGATTATCAAAGTCGCTAAAAGTTGGCATAATCTTCAAATTACCCTCTTTGTCATAGATACTGTTATCATCATGGGTAATGCCAAACTTCCCGTAAAGTTCCATCAGGCTTGTGTCTAAAGCGTCCTCTTCTTGTTCATCTAATCTATAATTACTTTTCAGAAGCGAGAAAAAAGTTTTAAGAAACGTCAGTTTCATGGAAAGTAAATTTTCCACCGTAATATCATCTAAGGTTTCAAGGGTTAATTCGTCAATTTCTGCTTGTGGGAGAATGCCAAAGATGTTATAGCATTGGTTTGCCCCCGGCATGAGCTTGTAATAAGCTCCCCCTCTGGCTTCGCATTTCCGCTTGTACTCGTGCCCTTTAATCGGCAAAATAAAAACGACCTTTCGACCGTTTAAGTTCATCCTACCTGCTAAAGTTTGCTCTGTATAAGATTTTCCTGTTCCGGATAAGCCAAACAGAAATACGTGAGGATTAGAAACATTGCTCGTGTTATACAAGTCAATTGCCACCGGTGTGCCGGTATAACTATCCACTCCCCATAATTCACCGTTTTGGTCAAATTGCTCTTTAGCAATAAATGGGAATGTACTGGCCATTGTTGAAGTCAGGAAGTTACGGCTACCACTTCTCATAATCTGACTAGAGATATAACCTGTTGGTAAACTCATCCGATATGCCTCTTCTTGCATCCCGGTACAGGGGTTCAAATAGTAGCTTTTCTTCCTGAGTGCTTTTTCCAACCTATGCTTCTCAATAATAACTTCTCTTTTTGTTCTACCGTGAATGGCATATAAGAAAACCGTGTCGAATAAGTCCTCCTTATTTTCTTCTAAACATTCTTCGATAAACTTAGAGTTCTCGTTGCTGTTGTAAAATGTTTCAGCGTGATCACTTTCTTTTGAGGCTAAGAATCTAAACATCGCCGATGTGAACCTTTTCTCGACTTTCAACTTGGCGATCTCCGCAGTCCTATTTTTCTTGACGAAGTGGATTGACATATCTATATTATTGCTTCTTGTCGGATTGCTCAAAACACCAGCCCAGCCGCCAACCACATTACTCTTATACCCAGTAGTCTTTATATAGGCAAAAGAGATATATTCTCCATCCACAACAACGTAATCAACGCTCCTAGAATTAAATCCATTTGACGCTATATAAGAGCAATCTTCAATAAATGGAGGTTCTTGCGGTTCTCCGTCACTGTCTAACTCTATCTCTTGAATCTGTACAGCATCCCAATAGATCTGATTTATCCGTTCATGGAATGAAAGGACTCTTGCCGTACCTCTATTTAGATATTTATACAATATTTCGGCTGTGAAAAAATTTTCGTCGTTGTTTTCTATGATCGGGATCCCAATTTCCGCAAAGTACATCTGTATTTCACCTACCGCATCCCATAGCTGTTCTGCTATCTCGTCCTTATCCGTAGAAGGAATACCATCTTCCCCGGTTTCGTACTCGATAACTATAAGGAACTGTTGTTTAGATGACCTTTTTTCTGTTACTTCTTTAATTAGCTCCACGTAATCGTCTTTTTTCTCAATCTTCTGATAAGATTTGCCGGCATTTTTCGCTTCAACACTTTCGATCATTTCGCTAGCGTCTTGTTGGGCTTGTGATATATAAATATTGACCTTCGAAGGACAGTTTAAGCACCAATCATAAAAATCACCGATGATCTTGCTCTTTTCTGTTTCGGATTTTAGATGATAGCTAGACGGTTCAACCGCCATGACTTTCATGTACCGAAAATCTCGCAAGATAGAATCCCTAAAAATCGCAATTCCTTTATAAAGGCCGACTAGTCTAAGCCAATCTTGTGTTGATTTGTCAAGAGCAAGACCGGACGTTTTCATCTGACCCTCTTTTGTTGGTTTGTGCAAGAAGAGTTTCTTTCCTACAATCTTTGCCTTTACAAAGTAATAAAAATATTCGGTGACAGACACCCCTTTAATACCACCGACAAAAAGGGCTGTTATCCCTAGAAAAACTAGCGTTATAACAGCGTTTCGTACATTAGGTACGAATGGGATTGTTCTTAGGAAATTTATGGCCATTCCGTTTGCGATAACAGCCTCAGCAATTTTACGCCAAAACCGCAAATTTTTGGTTCTGTTCTCCGGCACGTAGAATTGCATTACTTCAATTTCTCTATCGGCACTCACTATAAAAAGCACCTCCTTTCAATTGTCACCACGGTAACGCACTTAGCTCACGTTCAACTGTAATCAAATGGATTTCTCCTGTTTCCGCTAGAAACATAATGTCAATGCGTACACGCTCATCTCCTTGTTCCACGCTCCAAAAGTAACCGCTGAAAATATCGTTGCTCTGTATAGATTGTGTGGGATCGCCAAGTGCTTCTAACACTTCGCTTTTAGTACTAGCTTGTGTTACACCACCAGGCAATTCTATATTTCCTCCCCACTGATTAGCTGAATATTCAATACGTACAACAAAAGCGTCCGTTATCGGTACCTCAGTCAAATCGTAGTTCTTTGCCGTAACTCGCATTACCTGTGTGCCGCTACGTACTCTCGCTCTGACCGTTTCTCCGGCGGGAATCATTTGTGAAAGTGATTCTAACTCCCATCCATTATTTAGCATTACCCCAATTGGTACCGGTAGTTGATAAATCGTATTATCTAGCTTAACTACACCCACTAAAGTATCTTCTCCGATTTCGTCTTGCACGGTATAACCACTCGCTAATACAGACAACTCTCCATCAAAAGACTCCCCTCTAAAACCGTAGAAGTTTCTCATCTTAATCTCATCAATTAACCCTGTGCCTGTGTTAACACGCACTGACACGCTTGTAGCTTCGCTAGGTATAAAGACATAGGTTGTAGATTCTATTCCCTCGTATACGGTCTTAGCGTTGCCGTGGATGCTAGTAAGTTCATCTATGGATGAGTTGATAGTGATTCCACCGGGTAGAAAAAATTTGGTACCTGAATCTGCATCCACTTCTGTAATCAGGACCTCACTAACCTGTGACTGCATGGTCGAAATTGGTACTAATGTACTGTTCGCCATCCCAAAACTTGCCGTATTATCTGCTTGATATACTTGCTCGGCAAAAATACGCTGCCCCGGTAACAACTCGTCTGCCCTAACAAATGCGCTCCCTAAGTTCCATCCCTCTTCTATCGCTTCGGAAAAGTAAAAAGGCAGTTGATATACCTTTCCGTTAAGGGCAAATTGCATACTCCTTAAATCATCTGATAGACCTTTCGGGATGTTAAGATCCGTCTGGTTATCTTCATTATCATGCTCGTCATTTCCATTACATGCCGCAACTAGTGAAATGCCAAGCATTAGTAACAGAACTAGCAGTAGTTTCCTTCTCATATTTTTTCCTTTCTTTTTCTCTTAAAATAGCCACATTCCACGTTTGTCTTGCCTAATCTCCACCACTCCTTATTGCATTTCCTATCCGGGTGACATGAAACGAACTCGTCACACACATGGCAACAAGTCCGTATCTTTTTATTCACCGCACAGGGAGCATTAAGACAATTCCCTATTTCTTGCTTTGTGGGATCATACCGCTTATTCATTGTCAGGTGGGCTATCGGCAAGAGCGTCAAAGAAGTCGTCCGCACTCGGGAAACTCCTGGTACTTGACAAATTGATATTTCTATCGACCTTAGCCTCTAATGTGTTTGCTCTAATCACATCCCGCAAATCCACGCCGGTAGCAGCTTTCATGGTTTCAATTGCTTGTGCCATGACCAACGGTACATTGTTACTCACACCTGATACACCACTGGCATCTGATCCAAAAATGTGTACTGCATCAATAGATCCTAATGGTGCAGCTACTTGTTTTGCTACCTCCGGCAATACGTTCACCAGCATTTCGGTAATTGCTGCCTCGCCAAATTGTTTCATTGCCTCGGCTTTTTTAAGGATAGCTTCTGCTTCGGCTTTCCCTTTTGCCGCAATCGCTTCGGCTTCTGCTAAACCGGCAACACGTACCGCTTCCGCTCGTTGCTCTTCCTCGTACCGGGCGGCCTCTGCTGATACTCTCTTTGCTTCGGCATCTTTTTGACGCTCGTACAGTTCCGCATCCGCTTCTTGTTGTCGCTTGAAGCGATCCGCTTCTGCTTTTTCACGAACCTCAGCCTCAAGCCGTCTTTTTTGTACTTCGACCTCTTTCATAGCTAGTTCTGCTTCACGCTCACGTCTGGCAATGTCAGCATTAACCGATTGCGTTTCGATGGTCTTACGTTGTTCTTCTGCTTGAATCTTAAAGGCGGCATCCGCTTCCGCTTGCTTAGTATCAGCGGTTTTCTTTAGTTCGGCTTGACGAATAGCTAACTCATTGTTTTTCTGCTCAATCTCTAGAGCAGCCAGCACCCTAGCGTCATTCGCTTCTTTATCTGCTGATGCGGCCGCAATTGCCACGTCTCTTTGGGCGTTCGCTCGTTGGATTGCCGCTTCTCTCTTGATTGACTCCGCATGATAAGCACCGAGATCGTCAATCATCCCTTGCAAATCAGTAATGTTTTGTATATTGCAGGTTAAGATTTTCAGACCTAATTCATTCATATCGCCCTCGGCGGCTGTAGTAATTGCCATCGAGAACTTATCTTTTTCCTTAATCAGCTCTTCAAGCTTCATAGTACCTACAATTTCACGTAGGTTCCCTAACAGTGCATCTGTGGTATCGGCTATGATAGCTTCCGGTTGTTTATTTAAGAAGTTTCGCATGGCTTTCGCTCGTAACTCCCTATTATCAATACACACTTGAATCTTGAAAACTGCTTCTACATTTACGTTGATTAGGTCATTAGTCGGAATCGGTTGATTTGTTACAATTGGAACCGTTACTTGTTTTAAGTACAAGTAGTCCGTTTTTTCTAAAAACGGAACCATAAAACCGGCTCTACCTACCAACATCCGAGAAGTCTTTCCTAAACCAGAGATTACTACCCCTCGGTCCGGACTGGCTTTCCGGTATCCCATTGCAAACAAGGCAATGAACGCTACAATCGCTATAACTATTATTATAATAATGCCTTCCATATTTCTCTCCTTTTTCTAAATTATTATTTTCTCTGTTTGCACAGTGCAAACGGAGCTATAGAATATCTATCCGGAAACTGTATAACTCGTATTCCGAATCCCACACCGCCCACAAAACAAACGATTCATCACCGTTTATGAAGTAGGATGTTGTTACCATCGAACCACTAGCGGTTACTTGCCCGGTAGAGACTAATTCCTGTGCAATATGAAAGCCTACCCAATATAAGTGCTCTTCCGCTTCTTTCAAAAAGATTTCATCGCTTGTTGTCAGTTCTCTAACCTGATCAGTTCGCCCTCTAATGGTAAGGTTAAATTCACTTCGCTCGACTTGAGTTTCCTGCGGATCTGCCATACTGGTAGGTACATCATGGTCGATTTGACCAGTGGCCGCCCCCGCTCTTTGCTCATCCATCTCCCTTATCGCTTCGGTGCTTGGGGAACCTTCGATTGGATTGTCTCTGATATATTGGATTAGATCCAGCATAGTTTCTCGTGTTACCCCAATTTCTTCCGGGGTCTTTGACGGGAGATTGTCTCTTCTTTCTGCAATTCTCGCTTCTAGATCTGAATCTTCATCATTATCAGTATCTCTTCCAACCCATTCTCCAACCGGCGGATTCTGTTCTAGAATCCTAAATTCTCTTTCGCCCCTAGCAAACGGTAGTATAAATACGCTGCCTACTATAATTACGATAAGCCCAAGACCGATAATTATGAACGCTTTCGCTCTTTTCATAATTTATTTTTTCCTTTCTTTTAGTAATCTTCGGAAATTTTGCATTTAATCCATTCCTACATCAAAGTTAAAAACAAACCTCTCAAAAAAAGATGAAGTCCATCCATCGTCAACATACCTCGGTCTTACACAAATTTCAAATGAACTGGCATGGCGAGATACGATAAAAGGCACATAACCACTAAGCGTGTCTCCCGGTGCGATGGTAGCGGTAATGTCAAAACCGGTACCATTTAATCGGTCATAGGCGGTGCTTTGGAAATCAGTATCGTCAAAATCGTCCGTAATCATAAATGGTCTATTGCCAAAAGTTAAATCTTTATCGGTGTTGTTCGTGATTTCTGCATAGACTAACATCCAACGAAAATGTGTACTTAAACCAAGAGTCCAGTCAGTAAATTCTGCCAGAAACTCATCACTGGTCATTACTATTGGAGTTTCAAGGCTTACAGTTACCCTATCAAACTCAATTGTTGTGCGCTCACCATCGGTTGATGTTGTTGTTTCAGGTTCCGGTTCATCTACCTCATCAAATAGGAAACTAAAATCAGTAGTAAAATCTCCCATTACTTCATCCGCAAAAATGCTTTGCCATGCAAAGACATTCCCTGTACTCAGGGCAAACTCAAAAATAAAGTGGAAACCGTCAATTCCTAGTTCTGCTTCTACTCTCCCTGCTTCTTCTGAGAAAATTGGCATAACGGATGCCACTATATCTTCCAAAACAGCCGTCATAAAGTCGAGTGTTAAAGACATTGTTTGAACAAATTCGTCCTCTAACGTTATCGAGATTAGTACAGCGTTATCTCCGGCTACAGAGACCGTTGCGGTGTGGGTCATACTCATTGCTTCAAAACCATCGGCTATTCCCTCGCCTCGCTCATCTACATACGCTTGAAGACTTTCAAATGAGTTATCAGATTCAACATCATCTACCTCTTCTTCATCCTCCAAATCCTCATCATCGTACTCGATAGGTATGTCTAATTCCGGTTCGTCCGGTTCAACGGTTTCATCAATTTCACTTTCAAATTCAGCGTTTTCAGTATTAACCAGATCCTCACCGTCCGTGTCTGAGTTATTGCAAGCTCCTAAGCTCATACCAATTACTGTAATGCTCAATGTAACTAAAAATATCTTTATAAATTTTTTCATGAATTACCTCTTTCTTCTTTAAAAATCAAAAAATTCTCTCGGGTTACGTGCTTCTCCATTTCGAATAATCTCAAAGTGAAGATGCACTCCCGTTGACCAACCGGTGGTTCCCATTAACGCTATCTTCTGTCCTCTTGTTACTCTTTCCCCTACTCTTACTAAGTTTTTGTTATGGTGCATATACCTTGATACAAGACCGTTATCGTGTTGTATTACTATCCACCATCCGGCAGAAGATGAGAAGCCTGACGTTGTAACAGTACCGGAAGCTATAGCGAAAATAGGGGTATCAAGTGGACCGCCTAGATCTATACCTCCGTGAAATTGTCGCTCTCCTGAAATGGGATCGTCTCGCCAACCAAATTCGGAGGTTACAACCACTTTCGACATGACCGTAGGGTAAGCTAAATCCCCGAAAAATGTTACTCCTTCTCCCATTTCACCGCCTTCAAACCATCCTTCTCCAAAGGGCATTGTGTCAAAGCGATACAGATCCAGATTATCCATCTGCCAAATCTTATTAGTGATATATGCAGGATCAGTGGCATATATGGGCCCTACTGCTCTTGCGAAATCTCTGGCACCTTCTACGGTTCTCCAATCAATTCCTCTTGTGGCCGGATAATACAACCAATCAGGGTTAGAAAGTAACCTTGCATTATCCTCTACAGACTCCGTGTGATTGTGATACACTCTAAATCCATACGTGTGCATCCCATCCACACCATCGTAATGCTCCCATGTGAGCATGTTGACCGTTCCGGCGGGTCC
>JGI20163J15578_10001043_pt1 | contig 11430 bp, 11 predicted proteins | sample TergutCu122P1_FD_15578 | JGI IMG/M metagenome (IMG submission 15578)
GAAGAAGCTTCAAAAATAGCTAATGAGCATGTTGGATTTATCCCCAACCACTTGAGTATGGTTATACGAGCTTTCAATTCTAACCTTCAAGTGCCCGAAACTCATGCAACCGGCGCTCTTAACCTAAATATGGTTTACTGGACTAACTGAGTAACTGACTAAGTAATATTTCAGCCTTTCCGTCCCCTATTTTAAAATAGGGGACATTTTTTTGTAGTTTAACACTTTATTTATTATGAACAAATTGTAACTTTTCAGTTAATATTATACTAAAAAGCCTGCTTGTAATATTAACTATATTTTTTCTGAAAACTAAGCTTTTCTTTGTGCCATTTGCATAATATTTCCTGTTTTAGCCCCTATTCTAGCTCCTATTTTCAATTGATTCATACGAATTATAATTTATTTAATTGTTTCGTAATTGTTTTGTAATAAGTATCAGTTATAATAATAATCAATCAAAGTTATAGCGTCGCACTTTACTTATGATGAATAAATTGTAAACATTTTATACATAATGTATAATATAAACAAAAACAACACGCTATTAATTTAAAACATGATACGCCAAACGCATGAAAAAATATTAACTAAAGGTTTTGTCTTTAGCGTCGCAGACTTTAATCATTTTGACGGAATTTATTTCCGGCAAAATGCAGAAATATTGAAAATTTCAAGCGCAGTGAAGGAATTTTTAATATTTTCCTAAAGTAAGCTCGCCGAAATCCTGATTTCGGCGAAGGACAAACGCTTCAATGCGTTTGTCCTGAAAACATGATGTATTGGCTTGACTAATCTTCATTATGGTAGTATAATAATTTATTAGTTTTATAAACTTCTGCTCAGCTTTTCAGATATAAGAGGCCGGGCAGTTTGAGAAAGCTTAAATCTCTTTATTAACGGCTGTACAAGCATTCTAAGAGCTTTTCAAAAAAATTTTGAGCTTAATTATGCTATAGCTTAAGGATGGTGATATATTTTTCGAAAAGCTCGGACTGCTAAATATAAATACAATACTTAAATTAGCAGAGACTTAAAAATCCAAAATGCCATAAAGTGGAGGGAGTGCCTATGTTTGCATATACTATAAGAAAATTGATTAACTTGATTCCTGTTTACGTTGCTGCTATATTTGTTTTATACTATATAATTATAGTATTGGGTGCATGGCGCTATATAGGTCTGTAGCTAGAAAAAAACAAAAAATTTTATTATCAAGCATTACATAAAAGCCGTTTGAAAGCGGCATTAAAAAAGGAGGAGTAGATTATGTGGAAATATGTTGTTAAAAGGTTAATAGCTTTAATTCCCGTTGTTGCCGGCTGTACATTTATAGTTTTTATGATTATGCACTTGTCACCCGGCTGCCCTGCCACTTTCGCTTTAGGTCAGGATGCAACCCCCGAGGCTCTTTGGGAGTGGCGTGAAATGCATGGGCTTAATGACCCTATACTCATTCAATACGCCAGATATATTGTACGCGTTTTTATGGGTGATTTTGGTTCTTCTTTCAGAAATAACGTATCCATTACTCAGGAGGTTATGCAGCGCTTCCCCCATACCTTGCAGCTAAGTATGGCTGCCCTGTCGGTTTCTCTGCTTTTAGCCTTCCCTATAGGCATTATATCGGCAGTTAAGCAAAATACTTGGATTGACGGGTTAAGTATGTTTATCGCTCTTATCGGTATTTCCATGCCTGTATTCTGGTTGGGATTGCTTTTGGTTCTTTTCTTCTCGCTGCATTTGGGCTGGTTCCCTTCATCGGGTGCAAATCAATGGAACTCCGTTGTGCTGCCCGGTATCACCCTTGGTACCGGTATGATGGCAGCAATGGCTCGTACTACACGTTCCTCTATGCTTGAGGTTATAAGACAGGATTATATCAGAACAGCACGCTCAAAAGGTCTGTCTAACGGCAAAGTTATCCGTAAGCATGCTATACGTAACGCTCTTATACCTGTTTTGACAATATTTGGTATTCAGCTTGGAAACCTTCTTACAGGCTCTGTTATAACTGAAACCGTTTTCGCATGGCCCGGCATTGGCCGCCTTATGATTCAGGGTATATCCGCTCGTGATTATCCAATGGTTTTAGGTTGCATGGTTATGTTTGTTCTCTGCTTTGCTATAATAAATCTTCTTGTAGACCTTGCATACGCTTTTGTTGATCCGCGTATCAGGGCACAATACAGATAGGGGGAGGTAGCTTTTATGAGCGAAAAAACTATTGCAGCGCCAGCTGCTGTAAGCAGTCAATACAAGAAAACCAGTCAGTGGTATGATGTTTGGCGCAGGCTTAAACAAAGTAAAACAGCCGTTATAGGCCTTGTAATATTTGTACTTCTTTGCTTGATGGCATTAACTGCACCTTTATTTTTTGACTATCAGCAGGATGTTATTCGAATTAATGTTCAAAACAGACTTCAAGCCCCTTCCGCCGAACATTGGATGGGAACTGACGATGTAGGCCGTGATGTACTTGCAAGAGTTGTTTGGGGCTCTCGCGCTTCTCTTGCCATCGCCTTCTCAATTGTGGCTTTCTCACTTTTTGTCGGCGGTACTATCGGATCTACTGCGGGATATTTTGGAGGTGTCTATGATAATGTAGCAATGCGTATTATGGACATTTTCCAAGCAATACCCGGTATACTACTTGCAATTACTATTGTTGCTGCATTAGGCCCCAGTACCGTAAACTTGGTTATAGCCCTAGTTGTGTCCAGTTGCCCTGTTTTTGCAAGGGTTGTCCGCGGCCCTGTACTCACAATAAGAGAAGTTGAGTATGTAGAGGCTGCAAAAGCCATCGGCGCAAAATCGGGCACTATTATAACCAGTCATGTACTTCCTAACTGTCTGGCACCTATTATAGTTCAAGCTACTCTTTCTGTAGCAGGTATGATACTTTCTGTTGCCGCATTGAGCTTCCTGGGCCTTGGTATTCAGCCGCCTGCACCTGAGTGGGGCGCTATGCTCTCCGGAGCCAGAACCTTTATTCGTGACCATAGCTACCTGGCATTTTTCCCGGGGCTTGCTATAATGGTGACAATATTGTCTCTTAACCTTCTCGGCGACGGTCTAAGAGATGCACTTGACCCAAGGCTTAAGACTTGATACCCAGACTATATCAACCTATAAACCGGCTATTGCATGTCGGATAAGACAAGGAGTATGTTGTAAATGAGCAATGTTTCTGATAATAGGAGGATGGCTTTAGAAATAGAGAACCTCGTTGTTGAATACCGTACCCATGAAGGTACTGTTCACGCGCTTAACGGCTTTGATTTATATATAGAAAAAGGCAAGACCCTTGGCTTGGTTGGAGAGACCGGCGCCGGCAAAACCACCGCCGGGCTCTCCGTACTCAGGCTTGTTCCTGACCCTCCGGGAGTTATTGTAGATGGCTCGATTAAATTAAACGGTGAAACTATCTTTGACAAAACCGAGAAGGAAATGGAAAGTATTCGCGGTAAAGCAGTTTCTATGATTTTCCAGGATCCTATGACAAGCTTAAACCCTGTTTTTACTGTTGAAGATCAGATAGCGGAGGTTATTGAGCGCCATGAGCAGCTTAATAAGGAAGAATCATATGTAAAAGCTCGTGAAATGCTCGAGCTTGTTGGTATTCCTGGCACTCGCGGCGGCGAATATCCTCACCAGTTCTCCGGCGGCATGAAGCAGCGTGTTGTTATCGCTATAGCACTTGCCTGTAGCCCAAGCGTTCTTATAGCAGATGAACCGACAACCGCCCTTGATGTTACTATCCAGGCGCAGGTTCTTGAGATGATGAAAGGTCTTCGTGAAAAATATGATACTTCAATGCTTATGATTACCCATGACCTTGGTATTGTAGCTGAAATTTGTGATGTGGTTTCAGTTATATATGCAGGCAGAGTTATCGAGCACGGTGATTTGACAGATCTTTTTGACAATACCAGACATCCCTATACTGAAGGCTTATTCAACTCACTGCCTAACCTTCAAGACAGACAATCAAGGCTTAAACCTATCCAGGGTCTTATGCCTGACCCAAGAGATCTTCCTCCTGGCTGCCCATTCCATCCGAGATGTGATTATGTGATGGATATTTGCTCCAAGGAAAGACCTCCCAAAGTATTTAGAAATGATAGGCATTATGTTGAATGCCATCTTTATAACAGTGAAAACATAGTCGAAGGGAAGGTGATCAACCGATGAGCGAAGCTACTGCTGCACCATTATTGGAAGTAAGAGGTTTAAAGAAATATTTTAAAACAAAACGCGGTATGCTCCATGCTGTTGATGATGTTTCCTTCATAATCGAACGCGGTAAAACATTAGGTATAGTTGGAGAGTCCGGTTGCGGTAAATCTACTTTAGGCCGTGCTATACTTAGGCTTTTAGAGCCTAACGGCGGTCAAGTTTTATTTGAGGGGCAGGATGTTGCTTCTTTAAATACGGAGCAAATGCGCCTTAAGCGCAGGGATATGCAAATAATATTCCAAGACCCGTTCTCCTCCCTCAACCCTCGTAAAACTATCAGCCAAACTATTGGTGAGCCTTTAAAGCTTAACAAAATCATACCTGATAAAAATCAGCGTATGGAGAGAGTTATTGAGCTTATGCGTATAGTCGGCCTTGCCGAACGCCTCGTAAATACTTATCCTCATGAGCTTGACGGCGGAAGGCGCCAACGTATCGGCGTTGCACGTGCTTTGGCATTAAACCCGAAGTTTATAGTTTGTGATGAGCCTGTTTCGGCTCTTGACGTTTCAATTCAGGCACAAGTACTTAACCTTATGAAAGAGCTTCAGTCAACTTTGGGCCTTACCTATATGTTCATAACCCATGATTTGTCTGTTGTTAATCATTTCTCAGATGATATCGGAGTTATGTACCTTGGCCGAATGATAGAAAAAGCTCCTGCGGAGGAATTGTTTGCAAATCCGATTCATCCATATACAAAAGCTCTTCTGTCAGCTATACCGATACCTGATATTCATTACAAAATGGAGCGTATACTTCTTAAGGGCGAGGTTTCTTCTCCTATTGAGCCTCCTAATATGTGCCGTTTTGCACCTCGTTGTAATGACTGTATGGAAAAATGCAGAACTTCTGAGCCTGCATTGGTAGAAGTATCTCCAGGCCATTTTGTTTCTTGCTTCTTGGCAAGCGATGAAGTTATGCCTGTGTAAAGATTATCATAGTCTATTTAAATTTCCCCTTAGCTAATGGAAATTCGCTAAGGGGTTTTTACATTGTTTAATCTTAATTATAATGAATACAATTTAAAGCGGTCTAAAATAAGCTTGCTTATTTTTGCCGTTTAAAAATGTATTGCAGAAGCAAATATGCTCATATGGGACATGATTTCGGTCTGATTTGACTGAAATTATTATAATTTTCGAAATAATTCGATAAAATCCAACAATATCCTTTTACAAATGGTTTTTTTTATGTATAATATATGTTAGAGTGGGTTATAAAGCTGTAAGCTAATAGGTTTACCTCCTATAAACAGAACTAATTTTCTCGACAATTGTAAGTAATATTCGTTTTTAAACTCTCTCAATATTTTTGATGGATTTGACGATATATAAAGGAGACAAGATAGAGGTATGTTTGGTCTCGGCAAGTTCAAAATGATGGGTTCCGATATGGGTATTGACCTTGGCACCGCTTCCATACTTGTTTACATAAAAGGTCAGGGAATTGTGCTTCAGGAGCCTGCTGTAGTGGCCATTGAAAAAAACACAAATACCATAATGGCCGTCGGGGAAGATGCGCGCCGTATGCTTGGCCGCACTCCCGGCAATATTGTTGCCGTACGCCCTTTGCGCGAAGGTGTAATATCTGATTATGATATTACCGAAAAAATGCTTAGGGTTTTTATCGAAAAATCCATAGGCAAACCTCTCTTCATAAAGCCGCGTATTGCAGTTTGCGTACCGTCTGCTGTTACTGAAGTTGAGCGCAGAGCTGTTGAAGATGCAACTTTGCAAGCAGGCGCAAGGCAAGTGTTTATAATTGAGGAACCTATATCAGCTGCTATAGGTGCCGGCATAGATATAGCCCGTGCAAAAGGCTCTATGGTTGTAGATATTGGCGGCGGAACCACTGATGTGGCCGTTATCTCATTAGGGGGGCCGGTTATAAGCTCCTCAATAAAGGTTGCAGGCGACAATTTTGATGAAGCAATAATGCGCTATATGAGGCGAAAGCATAACACTCTGATAGGAGAGCGCTCAGCCGAGGACTTAAAGATTAACATAGGCACAGTTTATGAGCGAACCGTAAAAGTAGCTATGGAAATAAGGGGAAGGAATTTGATCACAGGCCTTCCAAAGAATATCGCTGTTACAAGTGACGAAATGCAAGAAGCTCTCAGTGAGCCTGTGGAAACTATTATAAACGCTATCCACAATGTTCTTGAAAAAACACCTCCGGAGCTTGCTGCCGATATATCTGACAGGGGCATTGTCCTGACAGGCGGCGGCAGCCTGATATACGGACTTGATAAACTAATAAAAGCCCGTACCGGCATAAATACTATTGTAGCAGATAATGCTATATCTTGTGTCGCAATAGGCACCGGAAAATATGTGGACTATATAACAAGCGATAAAGTTCTTGAGCAGAAAAAAATGCGAAGGCAAATAATAAGGAGGTAGTCTATGTTACGAGGTCTATACACTTCCGCTTTGGGGATGACCACTCAAATGAACCGTATGGATGTAATATCCAATAATATAGCTAATGTAAATACCACCGGCTTTAAAAGAGACAGGGTTATAACTCAGTCTTTTACCGATGAATTTATGAGGCGCGTAAATGACCCGTCTATAAGTGAACCCAGCAGGCTTCCGTTTAGAAACTCTGTACCTGTAGGCAGATATTCACTCGGAACTTTTGTTGATGATTTGGCTACAGATTTTTCTACAGGTTCTTTTAATACTACCGGCGGCACATTTGATTTGGCTATAAACGGCTCCGGTTTCTTTGCCGTTAATCACAGAGGCCAAGAAAGATATTCCAGAGACGGGGCTTTTACGCTTAATCAAGACCGTGTACTTGTCACTAAAGACGGGTTTAGCGTAACAGGAACTAACGGAAATCCTATAACAGTTCCTGACGGCATGGTAAGCATTAACCAAACCGGTGAAATTTTTGTTGACGGAGAACTTGTAAATACAATAAGATTGGTGGATTTTGAAAATCCGGCACTTCTTAGAAATCAAGGCTCAAACCTTTGGAATGCTTTAAGCGGTGCGGGGCCGATACCTTTTACCGGCAGAGTTGAACAAGGTATGCTCGAACGATCCAATGTAAATATAGTAAGAGAAATGGTTGAAATGATTGAAATAACCAGAGCTTATGAAGCCAACCAGCGCATGGTTACAGTAATTGACGGTACAATGCAGCTTGCGGCTAATGATATAGGTAGAAAATAGTCATAGATTAGGGGGAAAACCATTATGATGCGTTCTTTATGGACAGCAGCTTCAGGCATGACCAGCATGCAAATGAATATAGACACTATTGCCAATAATATCTCTAATGTAAATACCACCGGTTTTAAAAGAGAAAGATTGGAGTTTAAAAGCCTTCTCTACCAAACATTGCAAAGAGCTGATTTAGACCCTGCTAACTTAGGCGGACGCCCTGTTAATTTGCAGGTTGGTTTAGGGGTGCGCCCTGCCGCTACATCCAGGCTTTTCACTCAGGGTAACTTGCTTCAAACTCAAAACAATTTGGATTTTGCCATTGAGGGCCCGGGATTCTTTGCTGTGCGAATTTCTGAGAACGAAATAAGATATACTCGTGACGGTTCTTTCAAAATAAGCGCTGGTGAAGGCGGTGAGCTTATGCTCGTTACCAGTCAGGGCTTCCCTGTTTTAAGTACTGAGGAAGAACCTATAATTTTCCCCGATGCAGAGGATATCAGATTAAATACTTTATCTGTTGACAGAGAAGGTAATTTCACATTTATAGATTCCGAAGGCGAACTGCAAGAATTAGATATGCAAATTGCTGTTGTACAATTTTCTAACCCTCAAGGCTTGGAAGCTGTAGGCGGAAACTTTTTTGCCACAACTCCCGCATCAGGTGAGGCTATTATGGAAGCTGACGGCGGCACCGCCCAAAGAAGCAATTTGATTCAGGGCTATCTTGAAGGTTCAAATGTTTCGATAGCTGAGGAAATGATTAATATGATTACAACCCAAAGAGCCTTTGATTTGAACTCAAGAGTCATCCATGCCTCTGATGAAATGCTTCAAGGTGCTGCTAATCTCAGGAGATAAAGACTTCTTAGGGGGAAGCTTATATGGATATTAATTTAGGCAGTATAAGTGGTTTAAGCAATGCAACTCTTTCAAGACAAGCTGCTGAAATAGGCCGAGAGGACGCCAGAATAGGCTCTTTTCAAGAAGAGCTTGAGAATGCCCTTGCCTCAGGCGAAAGCGCCAGAATGAAAGAGGCGGCCAGAGCATTTGAAGCCCATTTTATAAATATAATGTTTAGACAAATGCGCGCCACCATTCACCATTCAGGCGGCATATTTGAAAGAAGCCAAACCGAAAAACTGTTCCAGGAAATGCTGGATGAGCAGTTTGCCGAAATTGCAGCACAAAATGACGGCTTGGGCCTTGCACGGCAAATTTATGAACAATTGAAACGGAATGTTTGACATTGAATAATAAGACTTTATACAAAATAAGATTATATACAGCTCTGTTTAAAAGGGTTATATGTGCCGATTCAATGCTGTTAAAGCATAAACTTGAGATGGTTCGCTATATTTTCTTTTCGCCTCACTTTAATTAGTGGGGCTGTTCATATAGGAGGGATTATGTTGAATAGAAAGATATTTACATCAGAATCTGTAACCGAAGGTCATCCTGATAAGATATGCGACCAAATATCTGATTCTGTTCTTGATTTTATAATGGCTAATGACCCTGAAGGCCGCGTGGCCTGTGAAGTTTTGGCTACTACCGGTCTTGTAATAGTTGCCGGTGAAATAACTACAGACTGTTACGCCGATATTGAAGCTATTGCCCGCAATACTATTAAAGAAATTGGCTATAATAAAGCCGAATACGGGTTTGACGGCAATTCCTGCGGCGTTATTGTCACATTGGACTCTCAAAGCCCTGATATTGCAATTGGGGTGAATCAAGCTCTCGAATCCAGAGGGCAACTAGATGCAGACGATACAGGCGCCGGAGATCAGGGCATAATATTTGGCTATGCCATAAATGAAACTGCCGAATATATGCCTATGCCTATAGTTTTAAGCCATCAAATCACTAAAAAGCTGGCAGAAGTAAGAAAAAACGGCACTCTCCCCTATTTGCGCCCTGACGGCAAATCTCAGGTAAGTGTTGAATATATTGATGATTTGCCAAATAGGGTAACTGCTGTTGTAGTAAGCTCACAGCATTGTGAAGAAGTTTCTCACGAGCAAATCGAGAAAGATATAATCGAGAAGGTAATCAAAACAGCAATACCTGCAAACCTTTTGGATAATGAAACCAAATTCCTTATAAACCCTACCGGGCGCTTTGTTATAGGCGGCCCAAAAGGTGACTGTGGCCTTACCGGGCGTAAAATCATTGTGGACTCTTACGGCGGCTTCGGCAGACACGGCGGCGGCGCCTTCTCCGGCAAAGACCCGACTAAGGTTGACCGCTCCGGCGCTTATATGGCCCGCTATGTGGCTAAAAATATAGTAGCCGCAGGTTTAGCCCGTGAATGTGAAATTGAAATAGCCTATGCTATAGGTGTTGCCAAGCCCGTTTCTGTTTATATTACTACGAGAGGCAGCGGCATTATACCCGACTCCGAAATAGAAAAGCTTATATTAAAGTATTTTGATTTGCGCCCTTCGGCGATTATAAGAAAGCTTGACCTAAGAAAACCTATTTACAAGCAAACTGCCGCATACGGGCATTTTGGCCGAAATGATTTAGATTTGCCTTGGGAAAAATTGGATATGGTAGATATACTTAAGACTGAGATTACATAAAATAAATTTTAAAATGCCCGGGGATATGCCTCAGGGCATTTTATAAGCTTAGAGCCTATCCAATAATGACACCGAAGCTATTTTGCAGTATTTTTGGTGTTAGACAAGGAGACGCGAACGCTGTATATTCGAAGATAATCTGCAAGAGAGCGTCAACGCAGGATGACGTCAAAAATACAAAAAATAGCAAGAGTGCTTATTGTTGGATAGGCTCTAAAAAAGGTGTGTTAAAAAATGTTTAGACAAGCCTTAACCTCAGATTTACCTAAAATAATTGATATTTACAATCAAGCAATTAATGCGCGCCATTGCACAGCAGATACAGAATTAGTTGACTACGACAACAGGCTTAAATGGTTTAATCAGCATAACAGTATAAAAACCCCTATTTTCGTATATGAAGTAGAGGGGAAGGTGGTTGCTTACGGTTATATTTCATTATACCGCTTTGGCCGAAAAGCCTTTGAAGGAGTTGGTGAGGTAAGTTATTATATAGATTTCTCCCATCACCGAAAAGGTATAGGAAATCTGATGATGGAGCATCTCATAACAGAAGCTAAAAAAATAGGTTATACCCATTTAGTGGCAATTTTACTGGATTGCAATAAAAAAAGTGTCGCCTTGCTTGAAAAATACAAGTTTTCCTGTTGGGGAATAATGCCTGAGATAGCAAATATAGATGGCGAGCATTATTCTCATTTATATTATGGGTTGGTTTTAGCTACTTAAGTCACCGAACTTGAAAAGAAGTGTAAGAAGACGCAGGTATTTTTTTATAAGACGAGGAGCTGTCTTACCGCAGTACCCACAGTGGTACGAGCGGTAAGATAGCGACGACGTATTAGGGAAAAATATCAAGTCTTATACATTTGTTTTTATGTTCGGTGGCTATAAGCTCTTTTACCATATAGCATAAATAATCCTCCGGTGATTGGGCTTTAACAAACCCTCTTTCTGTATAGAAAGCAGCCGCCTCATAATACCAATTGGCAAAGCGCGTATGAATTATCGTTATTCCTTGCTTTATGGCAAATTTTTTGGGGTAGGGCCATACGAGTTTCGATTGTCATGGCTTTGGCAGGGTTATGGGTAATATGGAGCCTCCTTTAAGGAATGTTAAATAAAATATAGGATTTTTATATTAAACATGATAAAATGTGAATAAATTTATTTTCGTGAAGCACAAAAACGCTTGCGTTTTTGCATTTGACGAACACCGCGAAGTGAACAATTTTAATACCTCGCAGCTTGCCGCGCTGTATTAGGGAATGTCGTCAATTATATTTCGCAAAAGGTTTTTGAGGCGATTTTTCGTCAATTTAGGAGACGCGAACGCCGCATATGCAGAGCTAATCTGCAAGTGAGCGTCGACGACAAGTGGCGGAAAATCGACCAAAAAGTCTTGCGAACATATATTTGACGAC
>JGI20163J15578_10001044_pt1 | contig 11427 bp, 23 predicted proteins | sample TergutCu122P1_FD_15578 | JGI IMG/M metagenome (IMG submission 15578)
CACGCCCTTCATAAAGAAATGGGCTGCATATGCTATGAAAACGAGAAAATGGGCATTTATTTTATAAACGACCCTGACGGATATTGGCTGGAAGTTGTTCCGCTGAAGAGGAAGTAGGGGGAATGGGATTTGCCGAGAGAGGGTAGATTATATGGCCGTTTATATAGCTATAATTATACGTACAATTTTAAGATGGTTTACTTCTTTGCCTGCTAATAGATCTGTTGAAATAGTGGGTGGGATTTTTTTGATAGTAGCGCTATATACAAGAGAAAAGATTAGAAAGACATATATGAGGACATACACTTACCCTTCATCATCTTCATCAAAGCGATATTCGGATTTTGGTACTTGCGATTATTGCGGCAAGCATTTATGTGAACTTAAATCAGGATATGGTGGACACAGTAAGATGTGTGACAGTTGCAGCGATATGAGTTATAGGTATTGTATTGCAAAGTGCCATTGTGGAAAATGGACTAGTTATAGTCATGGAGGCTGCTGTCAGGATTAGGGGACTTGGCTAGTTAATAATCAAATAAATACGAGCAGAGGTCACATTATTCTAACGCGACCTCTGCTAAAGTTAGAAACTACCTATCATTCCCGGGCTTATGGCGGTTGCCGGATTGTTTTTTATTGTTTCGCCCTTCCCCGTCAAGGGCGTCATCGGCCAATGTGGGGCCGCCTTTTGATTTTTTGGCCCGGACTTCTTTAGGGTCTGTTTGACTGTCTTTTGGCATGAAAATCCTCCTTAATAAATGAATTTGTATAGTAATATGTACCGCCATCAAAGGGCTTATACATCTGTATAATCATAACTTTTGAGTAAAAATTTCAATAATTGTGAAAAAAACCCTTGCCAAAGGGTTTTTAATGTGATAAAATTGCCTCCGTGACGATTGGATTGATGGGCACATTATGCTCATGTCTAAATCTACGGCTGTGAATGTGAGGTTGCCGGTTGTTTAACCGGGTAGTTCGCAGGAGCCGGTGCGAGATATGCACAGTCCAGTTCACGAAACCGGGCGACACGGTCAATGTTCATATGCGGGGGAAGGTTTTTTTTCTAGGCTTTCAATTTAAGACACACCCGGCAAAGTGTAACAGTCTTGACTGTCGTGCTGAACCATTTTTAAGTACGAAAAAGGAGGGACTTTTTTAATGGCAAGTCAAAAAATCAGGATTAATCTTAAGGCTTATGATCACAAATTGGTGGATAAATCCGCAGCTCAAATTATTGAGACAGCGAAGAAAACAGGTGCCCAAATATCAGGCCCCATACCTCTTCCTACCAAGAAAGAAATTGTAACAATACTTCGTGCGGTTCATAAATACAAAGACAGCCGCGAGCAGTTTGAAATGAGAACCCATAAGAGATTAATCGATATTTTAATGCCTACACCAAAGACTATGGATGCGCTGTATAGGCTCGATCTTCCTGANGGTGTGGATATTACACTTAAAATNATGAATTAAAAAAATANATGCCTAGATGATTGCATAGCAATCCGCTGTAGAGNTTTGGAGGTGCGAGAATGAAAAAAGCCATATTAGGCAGAAAANTCGGTATGACGCAAGTATTTGCCGAGAACGGTACTGTAATTCCCGTAACNGTGGTTGAAGCAGGGCCGTGTACGGTGGTTCAGAAAAAAACAATGGAAAACGACGGATATGAAGCCATACAAGTAGGCTTTGGCCAAGTTAAAGAGAAACGCTTAACAAAGCCTCAGAAGGAGCATTTTGCAAAAGTTGGCGTTGAAATCAGGAAAGTACTCCGGGAGTTTAAATTAGAAGATATTTCTACCTATGAAGTAGGTTCGGAAATTAAGGCTGACATTTTCGCAGCCGGAGATAAAGTTGATGTTTCGGGAGTTTCCAAAGGTAAAGGTACCAGAGGCCCCATTCAAAGGCACGGTCAGCACAGAGGCCCAATGACCCACGGCTCAAAATATCACAGAGGCGTAGGTTCGATGGGTGCCGCCACAAGCCCCGGTAAGGTTTTCAAGGGCAAGAAAATGGCAGGCAAAACAGGCAATGAGAATGTAACGGTTCAAAACCTTGAAATAGTCAGAGCTGATGCAGAGAGAAATCTTTTGTTGGTAAAGGGCGCAATACCCGGCCCGAAAGGTTCTCTTATATGCATTAAAGACAGCGTGAAATAGAAAGAGCAGAAGGAAAGGAGGATTAAAAATGGCAAAAGTACCCGTATTTAACACAGACGGCAGTAAAGTTGATGATATAGAGCTTTCCGACGATATATTCGGCATTGAACCTAATAAGGATGTTGTGCATATGGCTGTTGTTCAATATTTGGCTAACAAGCGCCAAGGCACTCAATCAACCAAAACCCGCGCGGAAGTCAGAGGCGGCGGCCGTAAACCTTGGCGGCAAAAAGGCACGGGCCGCGCTCGTCAAGGCTCAATAAGAAGCCCTCAATGGACAGGCGGCGGTGTAGTATTCGCTCCCAAACCCAGGGATTATTCATTTAAGCTTAACAAAAAGGTGAAACGCTTAGCTCTTAAATCTGTACTGAGTCAAAAAGTTTTGGAAGAAAAGCTTATTGTCCTTGATGAGCTTAGCTTCCCGGAAATTAAAACAAAGCAGATGGTGAAAGTGGTTGACAATTTAAAGCTTGAAAAAGCCCTTATTGTAACAGAAGGCGACTCTAAAAATATTATTTTGTCTGCTAAGAATATGCCTAATGTTAAAACCGCAGGAGTCGGCACAATTAATGTGTATGACATTTTAAAATTTGACAATTTTGTAATAACCAAAGAAGCGGTAGAAAAAATGCAGGAGGTGTACGCATAATGGCCAATATTCAATATTACGACGTTATTATAAGGCCTGTGGTTACTGAAAAAACCATGAGCGACATGTCTGATAAAAAATACACCTTCTTTGTTCATAAAGAAGCAAACAGAACAATGGTAAAAGAAGCCGTTGAAAAAATGTTTGAAGGCGTTAAAGTAGAATATGTAAATACAATGAATTTAAAAGGCAAATTCAGAAGGCGCGGCCAAAATACAGGAGGCTATACTCCCGCAAGAAAAAAAGCCATTGTCCAATTGAAAGCCGATTCCAAAGAGATTGAACTGTTCCAAGGGTTATAAATAAATTTCGTTTGAAATTTGCTTTCAAACGAAAAGTAACTGCTTCAGCAGTTGCGTAAAGAAAGGAGTGTCCCCTAAATGGGTGTTAAAAGATATAAACCCTATACTCCGTCCAGAAGGCATATGACGGCTTCAGACTTTTCGGAAATCACTAAAAAAGAGCCTGAAAAAAGCTTAGTTGTACACCTTAAAAAGCATAGCGGCCGGAATAATCAGGGCAAGATAACCGTTCGTCACAGAGGCGGCGGCGCTAAGAAAAAGTACAGAATAATCGATTTTAAAAGAAATAAAGACGGCATAAATGCCAAAGTTGTAGGCATTGAATACGATCCGAACAGAACTGCCAATATAGCTCTTTTGTCTTATATGGATGGTGAGAAGAAATATATTCTTGCCCCTCACGGACTTAAAGTCGGCGATATTCTTATGAACGGCCCTGAGGCGGAAATTAAACTGGGCAATGCAATGCCTATGAGAAATATCCCCGTAGGTACTCAAATTCATAATATTGAAATGAAGCCGGGGGCGGGAGGCCAGCTTGTAAGAAGCGCAGGAAATACCGCTCAGCTTATGGCAAAAGAGGGCAAGTATGCCACGATACGCCTTCCTTCCGGGGAAATGAGGCTTCTGCCTATAGATTGCAGGGCGACAATCGGTCAAGTCGGCAATATTGACCACGAGCTTATAACAATAGGTAAAGCCGGAAGAAAGCGTCATATGGGAATTAGACCTACAGTACGCGGTTCCGTTATGAATCCTAACGACCACCCCCACGGCGGCGGTGAAGGTAAAGCTCCCATCGGCCGTCCGGCTCCGTCAACTCCTTGGGGTAAGCCGGCGCTGGGTTACAAAACCAGAAACAAGAGAAAACCTTCTCAAAAGATGATTATACGTCCACGTAATAAGAAATAGATAGACAGGAGGAACGCTAATGAGCAGATCTCTTAAAAAAGGGCCATTTGCTGACGATCATTTACTTAAAAAAGTAAAAGCTCAAAATGATGCGGGCACAAAAGCTGTTATAAAGACTTGGTCGCGCCGCTCAACAATTTTTCCGGATATGATAGGCCATACCATAGCTGTTCACGACGGCAGAAAACATGTGCCGGTTTATATAACCGAAGATATGGTAGGTCATAAATTAGGCGAATTCGCTCAAACCAGAACCTATAGGGGACACGGTAAAGATGCGGATAAGAGAAGCCGTACAAAATAGTGAGTTTTGAGACTGCACCCTCGCAATGCCTGGGGGATGATTGTGCAAAGCGTATAAAAAAATACGCAGTAAGTTCGTAAAAATGCAAATAAGGTACAGGTACAGCCAATATTGCATTTTTACGAAATGAGGAAGGAGTGTAAAAATGGCAAAAGGGCACAGAAGCCAGATAAAAAGAGAAAGAAACGAACAAAAAGACTTGCGTCCGAAAGCGCATGCCAAATTTGTCAGAGTTTCCCCATCTAAAGCTAAAATAGTGCTTGATCAGATAAAAGGAAAAGATATTGCATCTGCTACGGGTATTTTGGCGTACTCACCAAGATATGCATCAGATGTTATACTCAAAGTGCTTAAATCGGCAGTGGCTAATGCTGAAAACAATTTGGGAATGGACCCCGGCCGGTTGTTTGTGGAAGAGGCAGTGGCTAACCAAGGCCCCACAATGAAGCGGATTCGCCCCGAAGCTAAGGGGAGAGCTTACAGAATTTTGAAGAAAACCAGCCACATTTCCATAGTGCTTAATGAAAAATAAGGAGGAAAAAGATGGGCCAAAAAGTTAATCCCCACGGACTTAGAGTCGGCATTATTAAAGAATGGGATTCGGTTTGGTATGCTGAAAAAGATTTTTCCAAGTTCTTGGTTGAAGATAATAAGCTTAGAAAATATATTAAAGAAAAGCTCTTTCAAGCCGGTGTTTCAAGAATTGTAATTCAAAGAACTTCCGAGCGGGTAAGAGTGACTATNTATGCTGCNAAACCCGGCATAATAATAGGCAGAAACGGCCAAGCAATACAAGAACTTCAAACCAGCCTTCAAAAAATGTCCGAGCAAAAAGTCCTTATTAATATTGAGGAAATCAAAAGACCGGAGCTTGACGCTCAGCTTGTTGCCGAAGATATTGCCAAGCAGCTTGAAAGCCGCGTAACCTTCAGGCGCGCTATGAAGCAGTCCATGTCCCGTACAATGAAGATGGGAGCTAAAGGTATTAAAACCATGTGCTCGGGCCGTCTCGGCGGTGCTGACATGGCAAGGACAGAGCATTATCACGAAGGTACAATCCCGCTTCAAACTCTTCGCGCCGATATAGACTACGGCTTTGCGGAAGCTATGACAACCTACGGCAAAACAGGTGTTAAAGTTTGGATATATAAAGGTGAGATTCTTCCTGAGAAAGCAAGCAAAAAGGAAGGCGTCCTGTCTTTGGCGGAAAGCGGCCCTAAAGAGCCGTCTGCTGATGCGGGTCAAGGAAGGGAGAGATAAATAATGTTAAGCCCTAAAAGAGTTAAAAGACGTAAACAATTCAGGGGGCGTATGAAAGGCAGAGCCCTTAGAGGAAACACCATTACTTACGGTGATTTCGGTATAAGAGCAATGGAACCCGGCTGGATAACGTCTAATCAGATAGAAGCTGCCCGTATAGCTATGACAAGGCATATTAAAAGGGGCGGTAAGGTTTGGATAAAAATTTTCCCTGACAAGCCAATAACTTCAAAGCCGGCTGAGACTCGTATGGGTAGCGGTAAAGGTTCTTTGGAGTACTGGGTAGCAGTGGTTAAACCCGGCAGAATTATGTTTGAAATAGGCGGCGCCGTACCCGAAGAAACTCAGAGAGAGGCACTTAGGCGCGCCATCCATAAACTGCCTATAAAATGCAAGATAATATCCAAAGCTGAAGAACAATCGGAAATGGAGGCGGGTAGCGGTGAAGAGTAAAGAATTTTTGGCTGATCTTAATAAAAAATCTGCCGCAGAGCTTCAGGCTGAACTTGTATCTGCCAAGAAAGAGCTTTTTAATCTCAGATTTCAGCACGCTACCAATCAGCTCTCAAACACTACGAGGATTCCTGAGGTTAAAAGAAATATAGCTCGTATTCAAACAGTAATAACCCAGAAGGAAAAGGGACTCGCATAAGAGAGGAGGTAGCGCGAAATGGAAAGAAACCTGAGAAAGGTCAGAACAGGCAAGGTAGTAAGCGATAAAATGGATAAAACTATCGTTGTTGCTGTTGAAAACAGAATAAGACACCCTCGTTACAAAAAAATTATTAAAAGAACCTACAAGCTCAAGGCCCATGACGAGAATAATGAATGCGGCATCGGTGATTTAGTAAAAGTTATGGAAACGCGCCCTCTTTCTAAAGAGAAGAGATGGAGATTGGTTTCTATATTAGAGAAGGCGAAATAGTAGGAGGCAAACAGCATGATACAACAAGAATCGAGACTCATTGCCGCTGATAACTCCGGGGCGAAAGAGCTTCTGTGCATTCGCGTTTTGGGCGGCTCCAAAAGACGCTACGGCCATGTAGGCGATGTAATAGTTGCAACTGTTAAAGATGCAACACCCGGCGGGGTTGTCAAAAAAGGCGAAGTGGTAAGAGCGGTTATAGTACGCACAAAAAAAGGTGTTTCAAGATCTGACGGCAGCTATGTTAAATTCGATGATAATGCCGCCGTAATCATAAAAGAAGATAAAAATCCGAGAGGCACCCGTATTTTTGGCCCCGTAGCCAGGGAACTGAGGGAAAGGCAGTATATGAAAATACTCTCCCTAGCCCCCGAAGTACTTTAGGAGGTTAAGCAAAATGAGTAAGCTTAAAATAAAAAGAGGCGACAGTGTTCAGGTTATTGCCGGCAAAGAAAAAGGCAAACAGGGCAGAGTCTTAAGCGTAGACAGAGAAAATGACAGAGTGGTAGTTGAAGGCCTGAATATGGTCACAAAACACAAGAAGCCGAAGGGAGCCGACCAGGGCGGTATCATTAAAAAAGAAGCTGCCATACATGCATCAAATGTAATGTATGTCCATAACGGCAAACCTACAAGGCTTGGCATCAAAGTAGAAACTGCTGATAAAGATGGTAAGACTGTCAAAGTTAAAAAGCGTATCGCTAAGACAACAGGTGACGTTATTGACTAATCTAAAACCCTAAACCTGAAAGGAGGATAAGCTTAGTGAGCAGACTAAGAGAATTTTACGATACTGAAGTCATAGATGCTATGATGAAGAAGTTTCCGTATAAAAACAAACTTGAAGTTCCCAAAATTGAGAAAATCGTTATAAATATGGGCCTTGGCGAAGCTAAAGATAACCCTAAAGCCTTAGAATCGGCTACAAATGATATGACAATTATAGCAGGTCAAAAGCCTGTAATTACCAAGGCTAAGAAATCTGTGGCGGCTTTCAAGCTTCGTGCAGGTATGTCTATTGGCTGCAAAGTTACCTTAAGGGCTTCAAAAATGTATTCCTTTGCGGATAGACTCATAAATGTAGCTCTTCCCCGCGTTAGGGACTTTAGAGGCATTTCACCGGATTCATTTGACGGACGCGGTAATTACACTTTAGGTATTCGTGAGCAACTTATATTCCCCGAAATTCAGTACGATAAGATAGACAAAATAAGAGGCATGGACATCGTATTCGTAACAACGGCAAAAACAGACGAGGAAGCCAGAGAACTGTTATCCTTGTTCGGAATGCCGTTTGCGAGGTAAGGGAGGGGGTTTAACAGTATGGCAAAAGTTGCTATGAGATTAAAGCAAAAAAGAAAGCCAAAGTATTCAACCAGAGCCTACACCAGATGTGAACTGTGCGGCAGGCCTCACGCGGTTTTGCGTAAATTTGGAGTATGTCGTATTTGCTTTAGGGAGCTTGCTTACAAAGGGCAGATTCCCGGGATTAAAAAAGCCAGCTGGTAATATATGGAAGGAGGTAATATGAATGTCAATGTCAGATCCTATTGCTGATATGCTTACAAGGATAAGAAATGCAAACAGCGCCAAACACGATACAGTGGATATCCCTTCTTCCAGAGTAAAGGCCGCTATTGCCGATATACTGGTTCAAGAAGGTTATATAAAAGGTTATGAAATAATTGAAATGGGCGTTAAAAAGACTATGAGGGTAACTCTTAAATACGGTGTAAATAAAAATGAGAAGGTTATTTCGGGAGTTAAGAGAATATCAAGGCCCGGCCTCAGAATTTATGCTAACTGTGATGAGTTGCCGAAGGTTTTAAACGGCCTCGGAACGGCAATTATCTCAACCAACAAAGGTATAATTACTGATAAGGAAGCCAGAAAGAACAATGTTGGCGGTGAAGTTATAGCTTTTGTTTGGTAGAAAAATATTGAATATAAGAAATATTGAAAGGAGTGCAGAACATGTCGCGTATAGGGAAGATGCCTGTGGCAATCCCCGCCGGTGTAACTGTGGACATTGCAGACGGTAACTTTGTAACTGTTAAAGGGCCCAAAGGCATATTGTCCAGAAAGCTGGTGGATGACATGAACATCGCAATCGAAGAGGGGCAAGTTGTGGTTAAAAGGCCCAGTGATCTTAAAAGACATAAATCTCTTCACGGTTTAACAAGAACTTTAATATCTAATATGGTTGAAGGAGTTACCAACGGATATACTAAAACTCTTGAAATTCAAGGGGTTGGATATAGAGCGGCCAAAGACGGAAAAACCTTAAATTTAACTCTCGGCTACTCTCATCCGGTTGTAATGACCGATCCGGAAGGTGTTACATCAGCTGTTGAAGGCAATAAAATCACTGTAACAGGTATAGACAAAGAAAAAGTCGGTCAATTTGCCGCTGAAATTCGTCAAAAGCGTGAGCCTGAGCCATATAAAGGCAAAGGTATAAGATATCTTGGCGAATATGTAAGGCGCAAAGCCGGTAAAGCAGGCAAGAAGTAAAGGAGGGGTGAGATAAATGATTAAAAAACCATCAAGGCAATCAGCCAGGGAAAAACGTCACTATAGAATCAGAAATAAAATATCAGGCACCCCGGCTAAGCCAAGGCTTGCGGTTTTTCGTTCCAATAAGCATATGTATGCTCAAATTATAGACGATGTGGCGGGNCATACTTTNATTTGTGCTTCCACTACAGATAAAGCAGTTGCCGGGGCATTGAAATACACATCAAATATTGATGCGGCCAAGGCTGTAGGTAAGGCATTAGGTGAAAAAGCTGTTGCTGCCGGTATATCTCAAGTGGTATTTGACAGAGGCGGCTATCTTTATCACGGAAAAGTCCAAGCTCTTGCAGATGCTGCAAGGGAAGCCGGACTTAAATTCTGACAAGGGGGAAAATTTTTTGGGAAAAATTGATCCAAGTATTCTTGACCTTAAAGACAAAGTTGTTACCATAAAGCGTGTAACAAAAGTTGTTAAAGGCGGTAGGACTTTCCGTTTTGCAGCCCTTGTGGTAGTTGGTGATGAGGCCGGTCATGTAGGTGTCGGTCTCGGAAAAGCCACGGAAATACCTGAAGCCATCAGAAAAGGCAAGGAAGATGCCAAGAAAAATCTTATCTATATAGAAAAAACAGAAAATGACAGCTTGTACCATGAGATTTTAGGTCATTTCTCGGCTGCCAAGGTTCTCTTAAAGCCTGCGGCAGAAGGTACGGGAATTATTGCAGGGGGTCCTGTCCGCGTGGTTTGCGAACTTGCAGGCATTAGGAATGTCAGGACGAAATCTTTGGGCTCAAACAATAAGCGTAATGTTGTAAATGCTACTATTGAGGGTCTTAAAAGTATTAAAACCCCTGAACAAGTTGCCAGACTTCGCGGCAAAACTGTGGAAGAAATTAGAGGCTAGGAGGGTTATACGTGGCTGAATTAAAAATTACATTGGTTAAATCCACAATCGGCGCAAAACCTGCACACAAAAAAACCGTGCAAGCCTTAGGCCTTAGAAAATTACACAGAACCGTAATCCAAAAGGATAACGCGGCCATAAGAGGTATGTGCAAGCAGGTAACTCATCTTGTTAAAGTAGAAGAGATTTAGCGCTTCGCAGAAAGGAGGAGTAACAGCATGAAATTAGGCGAATTAAGCCCGGCTCCCGGCTCAAAGAAGAAAAAATTCAGAGTAGGCAGAGGGCACGGCTCCGGTAACGGTAAAACAGCGGGCAAAGGTCATAAAGGCCAGAAAGCACGTTCAGGCTCACCGAGGCCAGGCTTCGAGGGCGGTCAGATGCCGCTTTTCAGAAGATTGCCGCATAGGGGCTTTAAATGCAGAAATTCCAAAGATATAGTTGCTATTAATATATCTAAGCTTGATGTTTTTGAAGAAGGTGCTGTAGTTGATATAGACGCTCTTAAATCAAAAGGTTTGCTTTCAAACCCGAGAGATGGGGTAAAAATCCTTGGCGAAGGCGAGCTTAAGAAAAAATTAACCGTAAGGGTTAATCATTTTAGTGAGGTCGCTAAAGAAAAAATTGAAGCCGCCGGTGGAAAAGCTGAGGTGATTTAGTTGTTTAGCGTTTTAATTAATGCGTGTAAAGTAAAAGAAATTCGTGAAAAACTTATTGCAGTACTTGTGCTTGTGGCAGTTTATCGTATGGGTGCAGCTATACCCTTGCCGGGCATTAATTTAACTGCTTGGCAGTTTGTGAGAACCCAGGGTGGTACCCAAACTCTTTTTGCCGCTATTGTAGGTGGAGAAATTGGTACCATATTCCAAATGGGTATCGGGCCTTTCATTACTGCTTCGATTATAATGCAGCTTTTGTGCGTGGCCATCCCTAAGCTTGAACAGATACAGAAGGAAGGCCAGGAAGGCCGTAAGAAAATCGGCCGTATTACAAGATTTGTTGCTGTTGGCCTTGCTCTTGTTCAAGGGGCAGGTACGATTTTTGCTCTACAGCGGCAAGGGCTTTTCCTTCATCCAAACTGGCTTACATGGATAGCTGCTACAGCTGCTATTGTAGCGGGCTCTATATTCGTTATGTGGCTTGGTGAACTTATAACCGAAAAAGGCATAGGCAACGGCTCCTCTTTCATAATATTCTCAAATATTATAGCCGGGGCTCCGGCAGGGGTTATGATGGGTATAGCTATTATACAGTCGCTTGAAGTTTGGCTTATAATTTCATTTGTACTCCTTATTATACTGTTCATCGGCCTTGTGGCTTTTGCAACCCTTGTACAGGAAGGGGAACGCCGTATTCCTGTTCAGTACTCCAAAAAAATGGTGGGCAGGCAAATGTATGGCGGGCAAAGTACTTATATGCCCATTAAGGTTAATATAGCAGGGGTTATGTCCATAATCTTTTCTATAAGCTTATTGCAGCTTCCGGCTACAATAG
>JGI20163J15578_10001045_pt1 | contig 11425 bp, 10 predicted proteins | sample TergutCu122P1_FD_15578 | JGI IMG/M metagenome (IMG submission 15578)
GTTGTCTTTTGGAAGTGTGTTCAGCATATCTATCAGGCGGACGACATTTTGTCTTGTCTCATCGTAATCACTAAACAGGGATTGCCCTTTGCAGAGTCTTTCGTATTGCTCAAGTTTTTCCATAAGGTTAAAGGAATGCGGCACCTCAAGCCGCATATTGTGCAATTTTCTCAAATGCTTGATACATGCGGCCACGTCATTTTCATTACTCGGATTACAATTATGGGAGTTGTCAAAAAACTCTGTAATCTTATACCCATCTTCCGGGAAAATGCAAACTACCCTATCGGCATAATCCCTATCATTAAGAACAGAGTAGACCGCCTCCTCCTGCCACCGGTCGATGATATAGCTGGTTCCCTCGCCCGGTATTCTCAGAAGATAGGGTTTGCCTTTTACCGAAAACCTCATCAGCAGATTTGTCATACCTAAAAACAATCTGGAAATATCTGTGATTTCATCCTTCTCCACTCCGAAAACTTCACTAATCAGATGTATCCATTTAGATTTAATATTGCGAGATTCGCCATCGAGTTCACGTAATTGTTCATATGTTCTAATCTCATACGCCGACTGACCCAGCATGATTCGCGCGTAGGCTATCATCTTATCCTCGAAGAGCAAAGCCTTCTCCCATGGTTCGCGGGCATTTCTGCGCTTTTCATCCATATTTATGAGTTGTTTCCGGAGCTTTACGCCTTCCTTTTCACGCAGATAACACAGGCCAACCATTGAATTTCCGCCTTCATCCCCGTCGGTATATATAAGTTCCATTTTCCGGTTCTGACGGACAAAGCTGTCTTCATCAAAATATTCCGCAATGGCGTACCATGAAAAATACTCATATTCATGGAACGGATTGTTCGCAAACCAAACACAACAGGGGACGATATAACAGTTCGAGAGTTTATCTGCGGCCAGTTTAAGCGAGTGCAAACTGTCTTTTTTAGTAAAATTATAGTTATAAATCAGCTCTATGCCGTATTTGTCAGTGAGGTATTCAAATGATTCCATCTTATAGCCGACTACGGCATAGATTTCATTAACCCCTACTGCTTGCAGCTGTTTGATAACCCGCTCAATCAAAGGTTCATTGTTAATCTGAATGAGCCCTTTTGGATTTTCATTAACAGGCATCATTTTAAGCCCCATCCCGGCCGCCAGAATCACGGCGCGGCGCGGCTTAACCTCTTCCATATATATCCTTGTTTTCTCGGTTACGTTATAGCTGCTGTCAATAAACCCTTCCTCTATAAGTTTTTTAAGTGATGAATTGATAAAACCGAGGGAGTAGCCGGTGCGCCGCATAAGGGTTTTGTAGTTTTCGTAACCATGATTTACGATAACTGCAAGTACAATCCAGTCTCGTTTTTTCATTGACATTCCTTTCTGAATTTTCACAATATTGCAATATCACGATGTGGCGAAATCATTATATCGTGAAACAATTGAAATGTCAACATCTTTTTCCTGTAGCTGCGCCTTTATCTTAAACTAAATATGCAGAAACAAACAGGTAAAACAGCAGGGGCAGGGTGTGTAGCCCTGCTGTAAATGTCAAGTGAAAAATCAGCCATAAGAAGAACAAAAGGCTAAGAAAAAACCTTCTTGGCGTCCGAATGGCTGATTTTAATTAGGTAATTATATATAATTACCTAATTAAGAATCTACTTCCATTTCATATGGCAGTAGATTCTTTATTTTCGAAGTTAAGTCTCTTGTGAGATAAATGTCAAAAACCCTGTGCATAGCCAAAAGCTTCAAAGGTATTCTAAAATACACCATTATAATCCGGAAAAGAATAGAATAAAATTTAAATAAAAAAGCTTGGCTAGGCTTGCTGCTATATCTCAAGTTTTTCGTAATGTGATGTTGACAAAAACCTTATTTTGATGTTCCATTTGTTGGGTGAACCGCCTTATTACTGGATTTTTTTGTCAACTTATAAATTCGTGCAGTCTGGCTACTCTTCCTCTTCCGCAACTTCTATCCCCAGCTTGTTCATCAAAAACCGTGCGTTTGTACTCTCTGATTTGCCTGGCATTAATATATAGTCAAATATAATCTCGTCATTTTCATACCTCTCAGAAAAATTGTAATTTTTTATCCTCTCATTATCTGCCAAATCACAAAGAGCCAAATCGTGAGTGGTTACAAGCCCGACAGAGTCTTCACTCTCAAGGGTTTTTATTACTGCAAGGGCTCCTTCCAGGCGATCTTTTGAATTGGTACCTCTAAACATTTCATCTATTAAGAAAAGGGTTTTCTTTCCTTTGCAATCGTTTATTATACCTTTAACCCGCTTAAGTTCGGCATAAAATGTGGAAACCCCTTCCGATAAATCGTCAACCACTCTCATGGAGGTTGAAATGTCTATATTCGGCATTTTAAGCTCTTTAGCACAAACATAGCCGCCTGCCCTTCCAAGAACCATATTAGCGCCTATAGTACGCAGAAATGTGGTTTTACCTGACATATTAGAGCCTGATATAATAAATATTTCATTGTTAATACCTACATCGTTATTAATCCTTTTAGATATATTAATAAGGGGATGACCGAGAGCCTTAGCTTCTATAGTATTTTCTTCCACTATTTCAGGGATACAGCAGTTTTCTTCTACAAAGCTGAGATTAGCAAAGCTAAGTAAAGATTCTAACTCTCCGACAGCTTCAAACCAGCCTTCAACATAATCACTGTATTCAGCCTGCCAGCTCCTTAAAAAATAAACACAGATAAAATCCCATAAAAAGAAAATATTCAGCACAAAATACATTAAGCCGCTGCGCCTCATATCTATTAACATTATTACCCTGTCCAGTTTTTTAATCGCCTCTGAAGCCACTATACCGTTATCTGATTTTACTTTTGATTTAAGAGCTTTAAGGGTAGCTGAGTCAACAAACTTTCGCTCCATCATGCCAAAAATTTCAGAATACTCCCCTATTCTGTATCCGGCTCCGGTAATTTTCTTTAAATCGCCCGATAGTTTAATCGTACAAAAAACCCACAGGGCAATATGCGCAAAAAGCAACAGCGCCGCAGGAATATAAAGCTCTGAAAATCCTGTGAAAAATACGGCAAGGATAAATGCCGTAGAAAAAACGGGAAGAAGCAATAAATAGCTGTAGACAGCCGGAACACTTTTTCTCGAAGAGCCTTTCAGAAGGCTTATAAGCTCAAGTATTTCACCTTTAAATCTTATTTTTGAGCCGTAAAATTGAAAATCCACCGTGAAATTTTTAGTGGGGGAAAGCTCCCAAACAGCCTTTTGGCGGCCTTTAATCTCTTCTGTGTCAAAATTTGCACAGCTTAAATCCTTAGCGAACCTTTGCCTTCCATGCCATGTTTTTGTAGTGTTAAGGTATTGAAAAACAGAGTTTTCGCCAAATATATCTAAATCATCAGTATACTTGTGACTTTTGCAAACAAACTCCTCACCTTTATCAGAAAAATCGTGCCAAGTCCCATCTAACCTGTCTAAATAATCTTGATTAATTTTCAGCTTTATCTTGTTTTCTTCAATCCTCTTCTCAGTTTTTATTTGGATAACAGAAAGCAAGATATACAACTGTATAAGAATAACACCTAAAGCCATTAATAAAATATTTAAATTTCTAAAAACTAAAACACCGCATATCAAAATCACTATCAGCGCACCCAGTTTAACATTGCCGAGCAGTTTATGGCTTTCGGTTAAATAAATTATATTATCTCCACATTCTTTAACTTCAAATTGAAATTCTCTGCGCATTTTTACACACCCTCTTTTAAGACTAAATTATCCACATAATTATAAATATTTTTACGTTTCATATATATAATACTTGCAGATATTCGCAATATATGATCGGCAACTATAGCCATCCAAATAAAGCTTATATCAAGCCCAAGTATCCATCCGAATATAATTACAAGAGGCATACGAATCAACCAAATACCTGCAAAAGTAATATACATAGGCACTCTTTTACCGCCTGATGAGCGTATAAAGCCATTGTACACCCTGCTGAGGACTTGGGGCAATTGGGCAAAACCCATCAGAAAAATATAGCCTGCTCCAATGCGCTGTAAATCCGGGTTGTTAGTAAGTATCATCATAAGCTGCCTTGGAAGCAAAAACACGACTATTGTTGCAAATATACCTATAATAACAGCCATTTTCCTAAGCTGTATAAAGTATATCTTATATAAGGCCGGGTCAACTTGCCCTATAGCTTTGGCCGCCAATGTTGTTGCAGCCACCACAAAGCCTTGAGCCGGCATATCCGTAAGCATTTCCGCCTGTATACCCAACTGATAGGCCGCATAATAATCATTGCCGTAGCCCAGAATCACTATGCCCATTAGTATTGCCGAAAAACTCCAAAACAAAAACTCCATCGCTGCCGGAAGGCCTATTGATAAATAGTTTTTAATTTCAGATATATCAAAACTTATAAAGGGTTTACCGTGATTTGCCCTCCTAAAAATCCCGCGCTTTCCATATATAATATAAAGCCCTATAGCGGCTCCCGCAAACTGAGATATTATAGTGGAATAAGCTGCGCCCATTATGCCAAAGCCGCCGACAGCGCCTATTCCGAATATAAGTATATATCCGGCAATTACATTTACTATATTAAGCATACCCGCTATAAGCATTGGGGTTTTAGTATCTCCGTGCCCGTTAAGGGCGGCGGTATTAAAACAAATTACAGCCATAAAAGGTATAGCCCAAAATAAAACGCGGGTATAGTCTGCTGCAAGTGCCACAAGAGCCTTGTCATCTGTAAATATGCTTAAAATCTGTTCGGCAAACAAGGCAGCTGCAGTAATTGCTAAAATAACTACAGGTATGGAAGTTAAATAAGCTTGCTCAATAATTCTTTTGCATTTACCAAATTCCTGCTTNCCGTAATGTGTAGCCACAACTACAATAGCCCCTATGGAAAGACCGCGAAACAATGCAAAAAACATACGATATACTATATTACTAATGCCTTGAGCAACTATATCATCTGCTAAAAGCCTTCCAACCATAGCAGTAGTTACTATACCGGCTACAAGCTGGAGAGTGTTTTCAAGTACAATAGGTACCATTAAATGGATTATTTCTTTATTTATACGCTTTTTATTGTAAGCAATTTCCATCTATATGCCTCTCTAAACTTTAACCGTAAATATAATATATGCTTTAAGCGTACAAGTGTCAATAGGAAGAGCAGTGCTTACCCGGCTTTTTGGCGATTATAGGATAAAGGCTTTGCTTTATCTTAATGTTATTGCCCTAAATAGTCAAGTGAAGAGTTTATAAAATCAAAAAAAAAGCCCTGCGAATGCGTTATATAGTCAGACTATACGGCACTCTCCCAGAGCTTTTTTTACAACCGGCACGGTTTTGTTTACTTTAAATACTCAAAAAACTCCAGCCTCTCACCGTCAGGGCCATTGAAAAATACATTCTTTATACCGCCCATTATATCTATGCTTTGTATGGCAGCGGCATCTATTATAATACCCTTTTCATTTGCGCTTTTAACTACGGCTTCTATGCCGCTTACTTCTATTGCAATATGGTCTACTATGCCTGCCGTTCTTTCGTGAGGCTTTTCGATAAGCTCTATTAAGCATGTTCCGGCACTTAAAAATGCTAATTTTACGCTATGTTCTTCTTCCCTGTCAAGCTTAAAGCCAAGGCGCTTGTAAAAATCAATGGATGCAGCCATATCATTTACATAAATACCTATATGTGCCAAACCTTTTATACAACCCATAAGTTTACTCCTTTTTAAAATTTAGTCCTATCCTTGCGGGGCAGTTTAATTTTCCCCCATTAACAATGCCATTATAGCTTTTTGTACATGCAAACGGTTTTCAGCTTCATCAAATATAGGCTTTGCATGAGCTTCAAAGGCCTCCGCAGTTATTTCTTCCCCCCGCTTAACGGGCAGGCAATGTAAAACTATAGCCTCAGGATCAGCTAAAGCCAATAAATCATGATTTATTTGGAAGCCGGCAAAGGCCTTTTTGCGCTCCTTAGCTTCCTCTTCCTGCCCCATACTTGCCCAAACATCTGTTACTAGCACATCGGCTTTATTTGCAGCCTTATTAGGGTCTCGTGTAAGAGTAAATTTATCCGAATATTCTTTGGCAAAGTCCAAAACCTTCGGATCGGGGTCATAACCTTCGGGAGCCGCAACCGATACAGTCATGCCGCAGGTAAGCCCTCCTGCAATAAGGGAGTTACACATATTATTGCCATCACCTATATAAGCAAGGTGTACACCTTCTAAATCCCCTTTATATTCCCGCACTGTCATAAGGTCTCCTAAAACCTGGCATGGGTGCGAGAAGTCCGTAAGCCCGTTAATTACGGGGACACTGGCCCATTTAGCCAATGTTTCCACCTCTGATTGTTCAAATGTGCGAATCATTATACCGTCTACATAACGAGACAGCACTCTTGCAGTATCTTCCACGGGCTCTCCGCGGCCCATTTGTAAATCATCGGCGTTTAAATATAAAGCTTGCCCTCCCAGCTGATACATACCTGTTTCAAAAGAAACGCGAGTACGTGTTGAAGGTTTTTGAAATATCATAGCCAAGGTCTTTCCTTTAAGTACTTTATGCTCTTTCCCATTTTTAAGCTCTGCCTTCATTTGGTCTGCTAAATTCAGAATTTTCAATATGTCCTCTTTGGTTAAGTCCATTAATTTAGTAATATCTTTTTTCATACTGCGGCTGCTCCTTTCATAAAGCACTGTTTATTAATTTTGCTATTAAAAGTTTTGACTCGACTTTTTCCTTTGAAAAAGTCTCGTTGAACCTGTCTGTAAAAACGCTTCACCTTGTTCAGCGTTTTTTCTTATGTTCATATTATATCACGTAATGCATTTTTATGCAATAATTTTGAATAAATATTCATATTTGAATAAAATATCTCTCAGACAAGCACAATTTATCCGCCCCTGCAATAATATGAATTATAAAACGGAGCAAAAAAATCAATGCAGTCAACAGATGTAATGCTCCCATAATTAATAAGGAGGCGTATTAATGGTTCAGGGATTCAGCCACGGTCATGGATTTGGAAATGAAAATAATATGCAAATGTTTTTACTTTTGATGCTTCTTTTCCCGGGGATGTTTGGGGGCATGAATAACAATATGTTACCCCTTATGCTGTTAATGATGAGCAGCTAAAATGCTTGATAAAAGCGCTGTCAGCCTTGTAATTTAAGGTGACAGCGCTTTTACTTTGTTTTAAAACACATGATTACTATATTAATTATTAATTTCTTCAAATATCCCCTGCCCTGTTTCAAAAGCCGGAAGTTCAGATAAAAGTATAGGAAGCCCAAGCTCATTTGCCTTTTCTGCTGCCAAGCTGTCAGGTACTATACCGTGAGGCATAATTACACAAGAAATATTAGCAAAAGATGCCACTGCAATTACATTTAAATTATTCATTACAGTTACCCAAGCAGCACCTGCCGGAGCTTTAACCATAGCAAAGCTTAATAAATCGCAGATATAAACTCCCGTAACTTCTTTTGCGGAGCCCTGCTCTCCTGCCGCAAATTCTAAATTCAAAGCTTTGGCTAAGCTCCCGACACTTATCATAATGCTTTTTCCAAAGTAAATTCCGGTATGGTTTTACCGATTACTTCATTCTTATGATTCTTTTTGTTAATTATGCGTTTATAACTTGGAAGCTTCTCTGCTTCCCCCTCTGTAATTACGCCAATTTGCACAAGTGTTTCCAACATAGCAATAGGTACAATACCGGATATTCCGCCGTCCATTTTCATAGCTATTCCAATACCCTTGCCCTTGATACCTATGGCATAAAAGGCATTTGCGCCGGATTTGCAAAACAGCCTGTCCCCAAAAACTTGCATAAGCTCTGTTGTAAAGCCTCCGGTTCCGTCAACCATTTCAGGGTTTTCTGTAATAGCTGTTGTAATGCGCTTTACTATGCTTCCTAAGCCATCCCCCAGTATTTCCGGCTTTGACATTTTAGCATAACCTTGAGCAAATTTATAAATAGGCATAGCATGCACGGGAAAGCCGCATCCATCAAGGCCTAAGATAATTTTATCAGCCGGATAATCGCATATTTCGGCTATAATTTCTGTTGCTCTCTGCTGAAGATAATGAGACGGCATATAATAGTCACTAAGGTCAAGGCCCATTGCTTTAGCTGCGATTAAAGTCCCGGCGTGCTTTCCCGAGCAATTGCAGTGAACGGGGGTTGGCTTAATACCTTCCGCTTTAAGCTTCTCCTCTGCATACAATGCAAGGGGATAATGTGTGCCGCATTGTAAATAGCTTTCATCAAGCCCCGCTTTATTTAAAATATTTAAAACCGCTTCTGTGTGGAAGCTTTCCCCGCGATGAGAAGCACACATAAGCGCCAGCTCTTTTCCGGTGATATCATATGCTTCCAAGGCTCCGCTCTCTGCAACGGGAATTGCTTGCATAAGCTTCGCCGAGGAACGAGAATAAGTCACACGATGCGAATCTCCAAGCTGCCGTAATATATTGCCCTCTGCATCCACCACCACAATATGTCCGTAATGATATAAATCCGCAAGCTCACCGCGATATTCTTTTGCAATCAAAGCCATTTAAAAACCCTCCTCTGTGGCCCGCCGTAGCAGATAGCCTTTAGGAGCCCCCTAAGAGCCTCCGCGTAGCCGTAAGCCGTCATCATATATATCTTATATCATAATTCATCTTATTTCAAGCATATACGGCAAGAATACTTGACAAAAGCTTACTCTGCATACTAGGATATGAGTATATGGCTTAGGATTTTTACACGGAAAGGGATGTGAAATAATGAAGGAAATTAGGCTCTTAATACCCATTGCTGTACTTTTATTATTCATCGCTTCTCTGGGGGCATACTCATGGTTTAATCAGGAGGAGGAAGAGTTAATTATAATCAGAGCTGCTCAACGCGGTGATTGGCGACCTTCTCAAAATATTGATGAGTTAGCAGATGGAATGCCTCATATTATAAGGGTAGAAATCCTACCTTATGATGAATGGTATGAACATAGAGACCTTGCGTGGAGACCTTCACAGGAGGAGATAGAAAGACGTTGGCCTGATGGGAATGTGCCGGTGTTTGCGTCTGCCTATCGAGCATTCACTTTAAACCGTGCCAAAGTTATTGAAGTGTTTAAAGGTACTGCTCAGGCAGGCGACATCATAGATATTTCTCAATGGGGTGGAAGAACCGGTAACCAGATGTTTATTCCCTATGATAGAATTGTCTTTGAACCCGGTGATGACCTTGTTATTTTTTTAGGTAGAAGCTCATCCAGAGAGAATTTATATAATTTAGGTAATACTCCGGTACAGTCTGTATACCGTTTTCCGGCTTCAAGCAGAGAAAAGGATACAGATGCCTTTAGCCCTGATGTAATTTTAGAAAGTATAGGCGATCCTGAGTTCGCCCTTACTTTAACTATTGGTGATTTAAAGCGGATTGCAAATGAGAGCTTTGGTGCTGTGCCGGAATAGCAGCTTAAATCGAGGCGGTTGGCGGTGTAATTTTCCGGTATTTTATGCAGAAAGGGATGGAAAAACAATGAAGGAAACTAGGCCTTTAATACCAATTGCTGTGCTTTTATTATTCATCGCTTCTTTGGGTGCATACGCATTGTTTAACCAGGAGGAGGAAGAGTTGATTATCTCGTATCTTTTCCCCCCTGATTGGTCTCATGCTCGAAGCCTTGATGAGTTAGTGGCTAGAGCCACGGATATAGTCAGGGTAGAAATTCTACCGGATGTATTGTATGAGGATGTAGACCTTGCGTGGAGGCCAACACCGGAAGAGAGGGCAAGGCACTTCCCTGAAGGGAACCCCGGTAGGTATGTGACAGAGGTTCCGCCTAGTTATTTGCTGTTCACTATGAACCATGTCAAAGTTACCGAAGTGTTTAAAGGTAATTTGCTGCTGAGTGATATAATAGACATTGCTCAATTGGGTGGAAGGCGCGGTAATGTAATGTTTGTTATGCGTGATAGAATTGACTTAGAGTCCGGTGATGATTTAGTTTTGTTTTTACTACAAACTTCGAGGGCTCATAGGGAGAATATTTTTGCTTTATCTGCTCAATTCCAGTCTGTATACCGTTTCCCGGCTTCAAGTGGGGAAAGTGGTGTAGCGACTTTTGACCTCAATGAAGAGCTAGAATTAGAGGGTGTAGTTGAGAGTGGGCGGCCCCTCAACCCAACTATCGGGGATTTAAAGCGTATTGCATATGAGAGCTTTGGCTCTGTGCCGGAATGACAGCTTAATTTCTGCAAAATTACAGCTTTTTGTATATTAGTCATTGCTTCCATTTATCAGTAATATACTTATCAATAGCATCTGCAACTTTTCTCGAGGCCACAACAGCTTCAACCACTGTCTTTGCGCCGGTCACAACATCACCGCTCGCAAAAACACCTTCGCGGCTTGTATGCCCATATTCGTCAACGGCCACAAGCCCTCTTTCATTTATGTCAATACCTTTAGTTGAGGAAACAATAATAGAGCGCGGCCCCTGACCGATGGCAACAATAACCGAATCTGCAGGATAGAGCTTCTCCGTACCGGAAATTGCCTTTGATTGTTTGTCGGCATCGGCAAGTATTACGCCTTCATCAATAATTTCAACAGTAGCTTTATTCATTTCAAATTTGGCGCCGTCTATCTTGGCATATTGTACTTCATGCGCCCTCGCGGTTATTGAAGATTCATCCTTATTAAAAACAATCAGTACATCCTTACAGCCGTGCCGAAAAGCGGTTCTTGCCACATCCATCGCTACATTACCGGCACCGATAACAATAAGCGATTTCCCCAGGCGATATACATTAGGGTTTTTTAGATATTCAACTGCAAAATGGACATGCCCCAAACTCTCACCTTTAACGCCTAATTTGTTAGGGCGCCATGTTCCCGTACCCATAAATACAGCACGATAACCGTCACGAAACAAATCGTCTATATTAATATTAATTCCAACCATAGCATTGGGGCGAATTTTCACCCCAATTTCTATCAATTTATCAGTCAAGCGGTCCAGAATGCTTTTTGGCAAACGAAATTCAGGTATGCCATAACGCATAATTCCGCCTATTTGGTCATATCCTTCAAAAATTGTTACATCATAATCTTTTCTCGCAAGCGAAAAAGCAATTGTTATACCTGCCGGACCCGAGCCGATAATCGCCACCTTGCCCCGCTTTTTCAATGAAGGCTTAGGGTTGTAGATATTAAGATAATAGTCTGATATATATTGCTCAATTGCGCTTATAAACACCGGTGTCCCCTTTTTCGCAAGCACACAATGCCCCTCACATTGATTCTCCTGCGGGCATACATGACAACAAACCAAGGATAAGGGGTTATTCTCAAAAAGCAATTCACCCGCTTCAAGCA
>JGI20163J15578_10001046_pt1 | contig 11424 bp, 12 predicted proteins | sample TergutCu122P1_FD_15578 | JGI IMG/M metagenome (IMG submission 15578)
GGTCGTTGTCGCCAAAACCTTTTGCTGTGCCGTAGGTTTTCGAGTTTATTCTGTGATAACAGCCGGCAGAATAATCGTCGTCGGAAAAAACATACTCGCAACCGCCGTTGTTGAGAATAATAGCCGGAATGCTTTTGTCCGATTCTTCGTCTTGTACTTGGATTGGCGAAGCAATTCCGTGTACTTTGAATGATAAATCTTCGCATTCTGATTTGCACCGCAGTAATTTTACAATGCTTTCGTTTATTTGTTCGACTATTTGTTCAATCATTGATTTTTTGTATATGTTTTTCTACAATGTTTTTTGCCATCTGCATCTCTTTTTCGCTCACTTCCCAAATCGGTTTTCCGTAACGATCTTCGTTCCAACGCGCTTTGTCGTAATTGTCCGGATTTGAAAATCCGATGCCGTAGCCTCTTTCGGTTTTGATTGGCGGTGTACCTGCCAAATCGCGTTCCATTTGGCTTGTAAGCGACAAAATCACTTTCTTGCTGTTTTCTCGATTAAAAACAGGGCGTTTTTGACCTTTTCGCTTGCCTCGTGCAATTTTCGGGCTTTGGAAACCGTCGGTCCGGACTTTCATATATCCTTTCGAATATGTGCCGATTTGCGAGCCGTCTGAATTTTCGCCACGTTCGTGTACGCGCTTTCCTATTTCGCCTCTCACATCAACCGCGATTTCGTAAAGCATTTTGTCTGTATCGAACTCGTTGAGTTTTGATACAACTTCATTCAGTCCGGATACATTAAATTCAATCACGGTGTAAATTCGTTAAAAACAATCGCCTGCTTACATTCAATTTCGCCATTCAAACACTCGCTTGCTGATAAGTCAATTCCGAGAACTGCGGTGTGAAGTTGCTCGTAGAAGTATTTTAAAAATTCTTCTTTCAACTCTTTTGCTTTTTTTCTGTCGAGCGTAAAACGGTTTATCCGGTTGCTGAAAAGCCTTTCGTGCATCATTTCAGCACCCATTAAGTACCAAAGCGACTCGGCAAGCAATTCCTTGTTTTCGCAAATCAGACAGTCGATAATTGCTCTGTCGAAAAGTTTGTGGCAGTTGTTGAACTCGGAAATAAACAGCGTTCTGAATTTCAAAATCGCTCGTTTTTCAACTCTCTCAAAAACGTCGTCTTGGCTTTCTTTTTCGTCTTTATCGCTTATTTTCTGCGTATTAACGAAATTAATATCGGGAAGTGCGTCGAGGTACAAACCGCTGTCTGCATTCCCGACCTCACTTCTTAATCCGATATAACCAATCAAACAATCGAGCATAATCAAATTCCTTGCGAAATTGTATCAGCAATATAATGGAACGAACCATTAACACCATAAAGACGGTCTTCGGCTTGGTACATATCAGCGGGAGCGTTGAACAAGCCGTATGATTTGCTCAATGTGATTCCCCAGCCTTTTGCCTCAACCAAATTGTTGTCTTCGTCGAACACGTTACATTTGTTGTACAACAACTGCGCGTCGAACACCAAGCTCGACAAAACACCGCCTGCAAGCATAACCGGCACCGGAAGCGTAAACTCAACCGATGTTCCTACGTCGTTTGCAAATCCGGCTACGTTTTTGTTGAAATCAACCAAACCTGCCGAACCGCGAGCGAATACGCCGAAATGGTTTTCGCCCCAAATGCCTGCCGAACGGAAATCTTCGTATGTTTTGTAGGTTGGATTCGCGCCGAAACCGCCGGCATCCGCCGCTACTTTCAAGCGTTGCACCAAGTTGTAGTCAAACACCTTTCCGTTTCCAACAATCAAAGGAACGCCAACTTGTTCGTTCTTTTGGAAGTCGCGCAACAATTTCACAATGCCGTCGCCCATTTCGGGAGAGTTGGCAAGGTTAATCACTTGCGCATTTGCATTGCCCGAAACAACATTTACGCCCCAAGCGGTAGCTTGTTGCGAAAGCAGATCTGCATCCATTTTTTGGAGCAAGCCGTTGATTCGTACAACCAATGCCGTATAAAGTCCAAGCATCATTCGAGCCTGCGGACTTCCGGCTGTTACCTGTTGCGAGCCGAGTGCTTCCCATTGGCGCATTTCTTCGTTGGTAATCGCCAATCCGATTTTCGAGAAAAACGGACGTTTTATTGTCGAAGTTCCCCAAATTGGCTTCAATGGAGTTTCGCAATCGTCGCGGTCGGTAACTTCGCTTTCTACACCTCTTTTGAGGTAGCGGAATTTCACTTCCGTTTCGTGTCCGGTCTGAATTTCAGCCAAGTTGGAAATTTGAGTTGTTACCGGATTTTCCAATAACATTTGCAAAAATCCAACAGGTATGATTTTCAATTGCGGGTCATTCTCTTGTGTGATAAGAGAAAAATTTTTTACAATAGACTTTCCTACTGCCGTTAAATTTATAGACATAGTTTCGTTTTTTTATTCACCCAAAGCAACGCGAATTGCTTCGTCGTACTTCGTGGTGTCAATTTCATTCCCTGCTACCGGTGTGTACGGATTCGAGGGCGGAGTGTTCGGAGTTTTTGTTCCGCTTACTTTTAGCATTTTATGGTCGGCAAACAGTTTGTTTGCGTAATCTTCAAAGTTTACCGGCGCGTTTTGAGCATTGATAAAATCAAGTGCTATATCGTCGGCATTTTTGAGTTTCAGATTTTTTCCGTCAAGAACCAAAGAGGCTTTGTCTTTTTGCATAGCAGTTTGCAACAACGCTTTTGCCGTCAATAGGTTAATTTCGGGCGAAACCAAATCGTTTGCATAGCTGATACTCGACAAATATCTGTCGAGGACAAAATCCTGCAATTCTTCGGAATGTGATTTTTTCAGAGCGTCAAACTCCGACTTTGGAACGTGCGATTCTTTGACTTGCGAAAGTTCACGCGTCAAATCGTTGATTTTATTCGTGTACTTTTCAATGTCTTTTGTATCGCCTTTGCCCTGCGCTGTTTTGAGAGCGTCCATTGTTTCTTTCAACTTGGTTGAAATTTTGCGCATATTCTCAAAAGTGTTTTTGTTGCTCGAAATTTCGGTTTTGAAATCGTCGCCCATTTCGAGCGATTCAATCATTTTTAAAATTTCCGCATCGGTACTTCCGAGAGCTAACGCTGTGAAATGATTCTTCAGCGCAAGATTTTGTTTCGCTGTATCAATAGTCATAAGCGAGCTAACGATAGCATTTGCGACCTCGTCGGCTACGTCAATGTTTTGCAAATCGGCTCTGCTCAACAAATCTACAATAGCCTGTTCGTTTTGTTTTCCACTTTTCGTGGCGATATTGTTTATTAAGTCTAACAACTTCATAATTACTGTTTTTTAGTAAGTTTTTCGATTTCTTTTTGTGCGGTTTCGAGTTCCTTTTTCGCACTTTCCAACGCTTCATTTGCTTTTGCAAGTTCGGCGGTTTTAGTTTCGAGCGCGGATTTTGTTTTTCCGTGTTCGACTTTTTCACTTTCCAAAGCCTCGTTTGCTTTGGTCAATTCCAAATTGGCAGTTTCAAGAGCTGATTTTGTTTTTGTATGCTCTGCATTTTCAAGCTCCAACGCTTCATTTGCTTTTGCAAGTTCGGCGTTCGCGGTGTTAAGCGCGCTTGTGTCCGGTGCGCTTTTTACCTCTTTTCCTTTTCTTTCTTCGGGAAAAAAGGCTTCAATTTCCGCCTGTGTAGGCATTTCTATTTTCGCTCCCTGCCTTTGATAAAAGCCTTTGTTTGAAGCCAATAGAACAACCGGAGCTTTGCCTTTTGCGGTTACTTTAATGTATTTGTCCATACTGATTTTTGATTATGATAAAAGAGAGAGTATTTCCTTGCGGACGAATTGAGACTGCAAATATAATTCATTTAGAGTAAAAAACAAGCGTTTTGAGTATTTTTTTTCAAAAAATTTTTCAGAAAAGATTTTGCACATTAAAAAATAATGCTTTATCTTTGCACCGTTCTGAAGCAAAAGGAGTTTCACTCTCCCTGAAATTTTGAGCAAAAACCCATTAAATTGGCGAAATGCAGGCGTTACGACCACTGTATTATGGATGGCTTCCTTTGGAGGCTGTTCTTTTTTTTATATTGACCATTGCCTAATAAAGTTTCTGCTAAAATTTCGTTTTCTTGCGGTGTTAAAATCGACATTGATTTCTTTTCCGCCTTTCAGTACTTTTATTTCTCTTACTTGCGGATTGTTTTCATAAAAAGTCTGTATTCCGTCTGCCAAATTTCGCGGACTAATATTTCCGACCACATTCAAAATTATCCTGTCCGACTGCGCTTTCGCTTTGTTTAATTGCTTTACAACAGTTTCGGGACTTCTGCCGTGTACTGTTTTCATTTCGGAATAAAAAAACCTGTTGCCTTTTTGAAGTACGAAATCGGCACTTTTAAAATTCATTGGGTTTGGAAGCATAAATACTTTGTAACCGTTTTGTGCCAATGTCCTTGCGCCGATTAGGTTATTTTTAAATTCAACATCCGAGTTGCGGAACTTTCCGAAATTGAATATGTCGGTTTCAAGTTTTCTAAATCCATCGTTTGAAACAATATTTTTCAAAATCTCGGTTCGTTTTCTGTTTGACAGGTTTTGATTTGCCAGTAGTTCAAGCTGTCTGTAAAGAGCGGTTGCAACTCCGCCGGTAACGTCTGAAAACAACATATTGCTCGTGTGCCCTCTTGCGCCGGATTGAAACAATCTGTTTATGTCGTTATTCAGCGCAACGGCTTGTCTGTGAATGGCAGGCACATTTATTTCGCTTGTCGGAACAATAACGTGCCTGCAATTCCAGCCACCGCGATACACTAAAAAATTTTCTTCGTTGGTCCCGTCAATCATTCCTTTCGGAAGTCCGGTTGCAGGATTGAGTTCTACCTGTCTGCCATCAATCAATCCGGTAAGAAGCGTCGGAATTTCCGATATGTGAAAATAATCCTTTCTGGTCATATTCCGGCAAAAATCCCGCGTTGTTTTTATGTTGCTTATCGTGTAGCGAAACCATTGCGAGCCGAGCGCGTCGGCAATCAGTTTGTTTCCCTGTCCGGCAAATTGCCCCAAGCCGTCGGTAACGTACAAGCGCGCATATTTCGACAGCATTCCGGGGCGTTCTTCTGTGGTAATAAGTTGCTCGCGCAAATCTTCTACCATTTGCGTGAAACTTCCGCCGGTGGTTACGTTTGTAAGCAGTGTTCTGTGCAGTTTCGCAACCACTTCTTTTTTGTAACCTGCGCCGATAAGACTTTCGAGCGTTCTGTCGATATTTTGGCGCGTAACATTGTTGATTTTTTTCTTTGCAACCGGTGGCAGAAGCGGTATCGAAGTTTGAAAATTGGCAATAGCCGGCATATTGCCGACAAACCGCCTTACCAAATCGGCATATTCTTTCGATACAAGGATTTTTTCCAGTTTGCCCTTTATCGAGTTCACAAGGTTGAGGTTGGCGATTGACGGCTCTATTCGTCCGCTTGGCGTGAGTTTCAAATCTTTGAGCAAAAGCGAAATGTCCCGAAATATCTTGCGTTCTATTTCGGGAATTTTCGACATAAACCTGTCCGGCTCGTCGTAAATTATTCGTATCACTCGCTGAAGTTCTCTGTCCATTATTCTTCTATTTCTTCTTCAATCTCAACTTGGATTTTTTCCTTTTCGGAGTTTTCTTTCATTACCTCTTTGGCATACTCAATAATGATTTTGCGCTTTTGTTCGAAAGTTTGAGTACTGAAATCGTCTTTTTCTTTCATTGCGCGTTGCACGAATTGCACTATATTACAGCTGATTACATAATCAAGTTCGGTAATTCCGTTGTTTGAGCGCATTGTCATTTTTTCTTGCTGTGTAAAGCCGTAGAATGGGTCGAGTTCAAAAACCGATTCGAGTTCGTAGGCAATTTCGGGGTTGGCATTGTACTTTTTCCGAGCAAGCTCCACTTCCATATTTTTTACAAGCACCGGATTCACATTTGAATTCTTGGCAGATTGTATATCCTGCATAAGAATGGAAGAATTGAGCAAGCCGAAACGTTCCGGCACAGGAATTGTCGGGAGCAACTTTTTGCGCTCATCTTTGTTTGGCACAACAACCGAATACCGGTACTCGTTAATGAATTTGTACACATTGTCGAGCACCATTACAATATCTTCGGCAATGGAGTTTACGAAAGTGTCTAACTCGTCTTTATCCACTTCCTTTGCCTTTCCCGATTGGTTGAGCGGTGTTTTTGCCAAAAACTCCATATTTACGCTCGAAAGTGCTTTGTAGATATGTTCGTTCACACGCTCGTTTTGCAGGCGTGGTATTTCGGTGTTTTTCTGAACGTAAGAAATGGCAGGATTCGGCACTTGATTTTCGCCGTATTGAGCAATATTTATCTGATATTCGCCGTAGGGTGATTTTCCCGAAATTCTACCTGTTCCTTGGCACGTTCCGCAAACTTTGAAATTGCCGTCTTCGTCTTTTTCTTTCGACACCGTCGAGCCTTTGCAAGCCGGACATTCGTTTGTTGTGAAAACCATTTTTTCAGAGAAAACGTGCTGAACAATTTCCGCCTGCAAGTCGGAGTACTCGCGCGCCGCCTCGTCGAGAAAGGGCACCATTTGAGCGATACGGCTTTTTTGTATCGTGTCGTTGTTTATCCGCTCGTGGTAAATTCCGCCAACCTTGCACAAGGGTAGAAATCCCATATTGTGGTCGTACACAAAAGCCTCATTGTAACCACCGCCGACCGCTTCCTCGTAGCGTGCTATCTGCGTGGTAGTGATAATGTAGTAAATTGCTCTGCTGTACGCAACACCGTTACGCCCTTTTTGCTGAATCGTATCAGCCGACTTCAATACATAGTATTCGTCAGGCACATAATCCATTATTTGGCTCGACGAAAAGATTTCAACTTCCGGCTTCAAGTACTCGTTTTGCTTTTCGGGCAGTTTTTTGAGGATAACGGCGCAAATGCTGTTGGCATCAATCAGCGAGCGTTTGAGCAGTTCGGAAAATGCCCAATTCGTCAGCGAAGAGAATCCGGCATAGTTTCGCTCGCAATAATCTTCGAGCGTTTCGCCCTTTGCAATTTGTTTCGGAATATCGTCGCCGTACTGAATGCTCCAATCTTGCGAACGGCGGATTTTTTGAAGCGAACTGAAAAGTTTGCTCAAAGGCTCTTGCGTAACCGGAACATAAATACTCGCTCGGTACTTTTTTGTAGCTTCCGATTCATTCGGTCGGCGTTCGTTTATCAGTTTAGTGGGCACTCTGCCGCTTTCGTGAACAGATAGCTTTTCGGCTAACTCTTCGCATTTTTTACTATTCGGATGCCGTGCGCTTATGGCAGTGCGCACAAATTCGGGTGTTAGTTGTATCGACATTTCTCATTGATTGAAAAATGTAAATGGAAAATGATTTTTCCGGTAGTATTTCCCATTCGGGACTATTGGCAGTTCGTAAACTGCATTACCTCTTGTTCTGATAGTTGCGTTGAGGCTTTGGCAAATCCTCTTTCGTCTTCGTTTTCCCAATTAATGCGGTAGTCGCCGCTTTCAAAATAGCGGATGCCGTCAATCTCTAAATTCGGGAAACACAGCATTTCCTGTATCGAATCGTGAATTGATTCGGGATAAAAGTCAAATTCAAGCTCAAACTGCTTACGGCGTTGTTTTTTGCGCGTGTGCACAAATGCGTTTGCATCTGTGTATTTTTCTTTTTCTGTCAAAGGATTCGGATTGTACAACTTTGCCGAAAGTCGTGTTTTAAAACGCTCGGCGTCATTGCTCCAATACTCAAACAAAAGCGTGTTTTCTACCTCACAACCAACATACATAAATATGTTTGAATACCAATTAGCTTCAAAAACCACACCGCGAATGTGCAAACGAAAACAATCGCCTTTTGCCAAAAATTCTCTTAAATCGTCGTTCAGACTAATTATTTGCCTCGTTGGGTCAGTTTTCGAAATTTCTATATGCTTGCCGGACGGAGTTACGAAATTAATAACTGACACTCCGCTTGCAGTTATTGGCAGCTGAAAAACCAAATCACTTCCAAGCACAACCGGAAGCACCGCGTCCGAGCAGTCGCAACCGTCTTCAATCGAATCAGTAAACCATATAAAAGGGTGTTTTTTATCCATTGCTTTAAATTTTATGCAAATATACGCATTTTGAGTAAAATAAAATCATTTAGAGTTTATTTTTTGTCGAAAAAAAGCCAATCAATGGCTTTTCTTCTAAATTTTACAGCAGTTTTATTACTGCAATGTGCCGTTCCAATTCTTTAATGTCGTGCAAAATAATCCACTTTTCTTCGATACTCAAAGTGCCGTCGGATAGTTTTACACGCTTTTCGCGCTTCTGATTGAGAAGGTAGGTAATGATTCGAGTTTTCATTGCACTTTCACATTTTTATTTCTCAAACTCATTTTATCTTCCGGAAATAATGTCTGCGCCGCCTCAATCTTTTTTACAAAAGTAGGAATAGAGTTGAGATAACCCTTTCCCTCTTCGCCGATAAAATCGCGAAACGCTTTGAGAATGGAAAGCAGGTAGAAATTATTATCCGCTCCGGTAATCTTAATGTTCTGACCTGATAATTTTTCTACTACCTGTTCATTGACGTACATTCCGGTTTTTCGGATAGCCGGCAAAACTTCGGAAGTTATCCACCTGCGGAATTTTTTAGCGTTTGGTTTACGACTTTTTAAAATAAGTGCGTAAAGTCCGCTTTCAGTTACCACATTTACAGTACGTTGCTGACCTGACCTATGTATTACATAGGGTAGGTATTCGTCTGTATCAAGAGTGATTTTCACTCTTTCGGTTGGATTTTGTAAATCCAACGCATTGCACACATCGACCGCCACAAAGTGAGGCGCACCGTTAATAATTACTACTTCGACACTCGTATCGTGGTCGAAAGAAAAAGATTGATTTTTTGTTTCCATTGTTGAAAGGTTTTAATGGATTCAGGGCGAAAGTAACAAAAACGGCTCCGCCTTTCCCGTTACCTTTCACCTGTTGTCGGCAGTGAGCGCATTAACGCATCACACGGGGGTACGAAACCGATATATTTTCCGTCAGGGCGTAAAAAAACCGCTAACGGAAATGTTGCGGAAATGTCCGCCAACAACAATGAAAGGTGCGACAAAGGTAAAAAAAGTTTTTCATATACAAGCAAAATAAATCAAGATTATGCTTTGCTTGATAATTTTATCAAGCAAAAAGGTGTTTGTTATGCAATCCTTTTATGTGGAAATCCCAATGATATGTTTAGGTTATCATTTGAAAAATAGATATTTAATTGCATAAAATCCGACCTGTCAATCTGATTTATCTCTTTTACAAGCATATCGCGCTCTTTCATAAGAGATTTTATAGAGGCATCTATTTCGCGTTTTCTGCTTGATTTCAAAAATCTGATTCTTGCGCTTTCTTGCGCTCTGTAAATTTGATTATTCAAAAGTTCATTGATTATTTTACCTCGCTTTTGAAACTCAAAAAGAAAATCGGTTTTAAACTCAAATGCTTTTTGTCCACTAAATCCCATTGCTAACAACGAAAATCCACTTTCGCTCATAATAAAAACAGGGGATTTTTTATATCCGCCACCAACAGGCATTTCGATTTCTTGCTCTGTCAGCACAAACATTTCGCTAACTGCCTGTTTTTTAACGAACCCCGATTTTTGGGCTTTCGCGATTATCTCTCTAATTGCATCAAGAACGTGGTCGTGTCGTTTCTTGAATTTCATTGCAACCCGTAAACTATCTGTTACAGGCTGACCGTTTCCGTTTTCATAAACTAATTCTTTCATTGTTTTTTGTTTTTAAAATTTATAATTTTCATTTTAAAAACAGCGGTGTAAGTATGTGAGGTGAGATTTGAAGACACAAAACAACCGCTATTTTTTAAAAATAACGGCGGTGCAAATTGTGTCAAATATGTGTAAGCGATGGCAAAATTACAACTTTTTTTCAAACTACCAAAAAAAATCACTACCTTTGCCCTAAATTTTAAAACTCAATTTATGAAAAAGCTGATTTTAATACTAATTGCCCTGCCGGTACTAATCGCCTGTGATAACCACATAGAACAACGTACAACTGTAACAGAGTATGAAAAAGAAAGGATAAGGCAGGTGATAGAGAATTGGGATACCAACTGTTTTTGCGATGTTCCGTGGTCTGAATGTGAGTATTTTCAATTATCTGACTTTAGAATCGTTAGAACGAGCTTTGAAAATTGGCGATTTTATGAAACTGTAAAATTATTTCCCGTTGATGCTTTTAATAACATTAAAGAACGATTCACACCAAAAGTATATTCGGTAAATCTTTCAAATTGTTATTTTGCAAACATACTTCTTTATTTCAATAGTGAATTTGTATTTATTTGGGGTACAAATATCTAACATATATACAGAACACAAGAAAGCACCAATTAAGGTGCTTTCTTTTTTTACGCTTTTCTTATCACTTGAAATCGTCCTAATCCAAGTCCGGTTTGTGTTATTACGGGGCAAATTTCAAATTCTTTCAAATAATAATCTACGCCGTTTACTCTGATAATTCCGTGCGGATTTCTTCGTATAGCCTTATACTCGTCGCGTTTTATCGGATAGTCAAAAGCCATAATTTCATCCATTAACAACGGTGGTTTTCTCGGCACATAGCCGTTTTCAACAACTTCACCGCCGTTTGCCGAATCTTCCAAAAACACAAATCCCGGACTGTTGTTCATCCTTCCTTTTGCGTATGTGTTTCCGGCTCCCGAAGCAAATTCTAATCTGTCGCGCCGTGAATTTATTTCAAAAAAACGCTCCGCCCAGCGTATCGCGTTTCGTCCCGGACTGATTCGGACATTTGTCATTGTTTCGGGGCTGATAATTGTTCCGTCGGTATCTTCAACGCCCTGTTCTACCTCTATAATTGCTCCGGTAGTTGTTGCGCGCTGAAGTGCCAACACAAAAGTGCTATTGTCAAACCGCCAATTTCTTGTATGTTGTTCATTGTTTTGATTTTCGTCAAACTGCTGTCGGCGCGTAAGTTCTATCAGATACGGACAGGCAATTAAATCGCAAACAACATCTTTTTCACTTTCCAACGGAACGCCTGTGGTATATTCGCGCTCGGTGTGGAACGCGTCAACGGCATTAAATTCCGATTCGTCAATGTATCTTGAATAGCCTGTTTTCAATCGGCTCCAAAAGTTGCCCTTCAAAACGTGGTCATCTACCGCAGGGGCGTTTATTTCTACAAGCACCTCATCATTGTAAAACCACTGCCAACGCTCCACACGCACATAGTTTCTGCCGTCGTTTCCTTTCTCGCTTCCATAACCGATATTGTCAATCGCGTTGAAATTATCAACCAAATCTTTGAACGAAGTTTGAACACCTGGGCGAATCGGCTCGCCTAAATCACTCGGCAAATATCCCTGCCGTAATTCAAAGCCGTTCAAAACGCCTTTCATTGCGCCGCCGCCGACGCTAAACT
>JGI20163J15578_10001047_pt1 | contig 11424 bp, 8 predicted proteins | sample TergutCu122P1_FD_15578 | JGI IMG/M metagenome (IMG submission 15578)
AATCTTGAAACAGCCATAGCAGGCCTTGAAGTAATTATTCCAGTGGATAGAACCGCTTTAGGCAACTTAATAGCACAAGCAAATGAGCGTAACCAAAGTGATTACACTCCAGAAACTTGGGTAGTCTTTGCAGAAGCATTAACATCAGCACAATTAGTATACGCTGATGCAGATGCAACTCAGGAGCAAGTGAACGCAGCATTGGCTAATTTAGCAGAAGCAAAAGAAGGTCTTGAACCTGTGATAATCATTCCGGTGGATAGAACCGCTTTAGGTAACTTAATAGCACAAGCAAATGAGCGTAACCAAAATGATTACACAGCTGAAACCTGGGCAATATTTGTAACAGCGTTAGCATCAGCACAATTAGTATATGATGATGCAGATGCAACTCAGGAGCAGGTAGATACAGCATTGGCAAATCTCGAAATAGCAAAAGCAGGTCTCGAAGTAGTCATTCCAGTAGACAGAACAGCTTTAGGCAACTTAATAGCACAAGCAAATGAGCGTAACCAAAGTGACTATACTCCAGAAACTTGGGTAGTCTTTGCAGAAGCATTAACATCAGCACAATTAGTATACGCTGATGTGGATGCGACTCAGGAACAGGTAAACACAGCGTTGGCAAACTTAGCAGAAGCAAAAGGAAACTTAGAGCCGGTAATAATAATCCCAGTAGACAGAACGACTTTAGGAGAGTTAATAGCTGAAGCAAATGAGCGTAACCAAAGTGATTACACTCCAGAAACCTGGGCAGTGTTTGCGACAGCGTTAGCATCAGCACAATTAGTATATGCTGATGTAGATGCGACTCAGGAACAAATAGACGCAGCAGTAACTGACCTTACAGAGGCAATGAATAACCTTGTCATACAGTTACCGCAACCGTATTTTACAGTAATCTTTGACTTACAAGGTGGTAGCATTGGCATAATCACAGATAACTATCAAGTAAGTAACGTATTGTCTGGAGAAATACTGGGAGAAAGAATGCCTAAGGATCCCACAAAGTCAGGGTATATCTTTAGTGGTTGGGTTGATGTTTACGGTAATCCATTTACATCAACAACAGTAATATATGATTACAAAACTGTCTTTGCCCAGTGGGTGAAGGAACTGCCACCACCATACCTTACAGTAATCTTTAACTTACAAAGTGGCAATATTGCCGGTAACACAGCTAACCCGGCAGTAACGGGTGTGATATATGGAGAAACACTGGGAGAAAGAATGCCTAATGACCCGGTGAGGATTGGATTTACCTTTGGCGGTTGGTTTTATGGTGATAATGCTGTTGCCGGAGGAGGCAATCCATTTACAGTAACAACAGCGGTGTATGGTAATAAAACTGTGCATGCATACTGGGTAATGGACCCACCGAAACCATATTTTACAGTAACCTTTAATCTACAATATGGCAATATAGACGGAGATACAGATAATATAGTAGTGAGTGATGTAATATATGGAATGTCAGTAGGAGAAAGAATGCCTGGCGATCCAACAAGATCAGGACATACTTTTGCAGGTTGGAATACGTCTGCTGATGGAAGCGGGGCAGCATTTGACAGTACAACGCCGATAGCCGGTAATATTACGGTGTATGCTCAATGGACACGCAATAATGTTGGTGTTGGTGGCAGAAATAGAGGCGTAATCAGAGATGTAGCAACATTACCGGAAGATACTTATGAGCCTGTAGTGGAACGCACGCAACCAAGATTTATAGTGGCATTTACAGAAGTTCGCGAAGCATTTCTGATAGGTTTCCCTGATGGTACAATCAGGCCTAATAATACAATCACAAGGGCTGAGGCAGCGACGATATTCTTCCGTTTATTAGAAGACAACCATCGTACACAGTTATGGAGTCAAAACAATACTTTTGTGGATGTGGCATCAGGTTATTGGTTTAATAATGCAGTATCAACGATGTATAATGCTAATTTAATAGAAGGTTTCCCGGACGGCACATTCCGAGGAAATCAAGCAATAACAAGAGCAGAGTTTGTGACTATGATATCACGTTTTGTGGAAAGCCCGACAATTTATGAAGGAGTAGATATGTTCAATGACATTAGTGATCATTGGGCAAGAGAAGCTATTAATGTAGCAGGATATTTTGGATGGATAAGTAACTTTGGTGACGTAAACTTTAATCCCAATCAAAATATTACCAGAGCAGAAGTAGCAGCAATAATTAACCGTATGTTCAACCGTCAGATAGAAAGTGTGGAAGATTTATTACCGGGAATAATAACCTGGTCAGATAACATGAATCAAAATGCATGGTTTTATCTGGATATTAAAGAAGCTACTAACACTCATATCTTTGGAATAGATACTTATTATGAAGTGCTAAAGCTTAGAAATCCTAGAAACTGGACACTTTTAGAAAGATATAACTCCAGACCATATGATATTTTATAGACAAAAGTAGTACTATGAAAAAACAAAACTTGCTCCAAAGGAATCTAATAATCCTTTGGAGCAAGTTTTTTCTTTATTATTTTTGTAGCTATCAAAACCTGCTGCTTATAGCTTTAACCACAAAGCAGGGCGTGCACCGCCGATACTATCGTTTACGTTGCTGCCATCAATGCTGATATTACCACTACTGCCTACACCGGAGGCACCGTCTCCATAATCTCCGGGTGATCGCAGCCACCAGAATGAGGGTGTACCGGTAACATAATAGGCTATGCGGTTATTGTTGAAGTTATCATTGATCCAGGAAGCATTTGCATCAGGACGGTTACTTAACTGTCCGCTGTCACCAAAATACTGAACAATTTCTTCTAAGCTTAACAGGAATAAGTAGTCGTCGGTATTATTACCACCGTCTGTACCATACCATGGATTTTTGTTATTTATTACGTTTGTCCGGATAATCCTGTTTTGGTCTATCTGGCTAAATTTGTTATAGAGTTCATCATTAAGATATTGACGCATGGTACATTGTTCCCAAGTTATTTCTGTAAAACTGCTATGGTATGGCTTTTCTTCTAATATACTTTCGCTTAACAGTAGTACTTTGTCATTTTGTGCTTCTAGCAATCGCCAATCATATCCACCGAATTTTATACTGCTGTAGCCTTTTTGTATTTGTTCTGCAATGTCCAGACGTATTTGTTGCAAATATTTTTCTTCAGCGATAGGATCTTTTTTCTTGCCACAAGACTTACATTTCTTAGTGAACAGACCTCCTATTCCGCTGCCACAATAGCAGCACAGTCCCTGTTCCAACCAACCTTTGGATTGTTGATACTGTTCTTCCCTTTGCTGTTTATCTTCATTACTTGTAACAGACATTTTATTCCCTCGCTTTCTTTTAGTTTATGTTTACCCTATTTAGATTAGTACTGTATTGACTTCTATAGGCTTATAGTACTATAGTAAAAATAATTTGTAAAATAAAATAAACAAATCCGAACCCGTACTTTTTATAGGTGTGAGTTCGGATTTTTTCAAAATCACATCATATTTCTAAAACATATTGCATGAATTACTGGGTACTGGTAAACTTTAAATAGTTTAATCAGCACCCAATTTTTTATTATTTTCGCAGTAAATACGATTTGCTATTACTATTCAGACCTCAGACATCTGATTGACCTGACCACTTCTGATTGCAAAGGAGCTTAAATGTGACTAAGAATCAAAAGGTTTTAACAGTTACCCAACTAACTGAATATCTAAAAAATGTTTTAGAAACGGATCCCTATCTCACTAATTTGTGGTTAAGAGGTGAAGTTTCCAATGTGAGCAAACCTTCTTCCGGTCACTTATATTTGACCTTAAAGGATGAAAACTGTACTTTGAAATCAGTAATGTTTAGGTCCGATTATGCCAAGATACCATTTAAAATAGAAAATGGGTTAGATGTTGTTGTCAGAGGAAGGATAGCTATCTATCCACAAGGCGGTATTTATCAGTTATATATGCAAGAAATGTTTCCTCAAGGTATTGGTAGTCTGGAACTGGCTTTTCAACAACTTAAAGAAGACCTTGCTAAGAAAGGCTATTTTGATCCAACAGCTAAAAAGTCTATACCCAAAATGCCTAAAAAAATTGGTATAATTACTTCACCAACAGGAGCAGTAATTAAAGATTTTGTAAAAGTAGTTAGCAGAAGATTTCCTTCGGTAGATATTTTTTTAATACCCACTATGGTTCAAGGTGATGACGCCCCACCACAAATAACAAAAGCTATCCAAACTTTTAATGAAAAGTTTCCTGTAGATGTGATAGTTCTTGCTAGAGGCGGCGGTTCCCTTGAAGAATTATGGACTTTTAATACTGAAGAAGTAGCTAAGGCTATTTTTGCTTCAGAAATACCTATCATATCCGCTATAGGTCACGAATCGGATTTTACTATTGCCGACTGGGTTGCCGATTTGAGAGCCGCAACACCGTCAGTGGCAGGAGAACTTGTCGTATTATCTATAGAAGAACTAAAAGCCAAACTTAATAAACTTGAAAGACACCTATATCAATCAGCCAACAGCTTAATAAGACACTACACCGAAAGAATAAATAATGTAGAACAAAGACTTCACTTTGCAGGACAAGCCCTAATAGTAAAAAAAGAAAACCAATTAAGCAACTTAGCTATACAGCTCCAGGCACTAAGCCCTCTAAAGGTTCTACAACGAGGATACTCTGTATGCCAAAACGAAGAAGGGCAAACCATTCTCGATAGCAACCAAGTAAAATTAGGGGATCCGATTAATATTACCTTAAAAAAAGGTTCCCTTAAATGCACAGTGATTCAGAAGTCAGAAATCGGAAATCAGAGGTCGGACTAGAAACAACCGGCAAGCCAGTTGCAGTTGCAATGGCAGGATCTTAGATATATGGTGATGTGTTAAGCTAATCAGACAGGAGGGTATTACCATGGTCCAAGGATTTGAAAACAACATTAAAAGATTGGAAGAGATCACAAATCTCCTTAATAGTGACAAAGTCTCCTTAAATGAAGGTCTTGAGCTTTTAGAGGAAGGAGTAAGACTTGTAAAAAACTGCAATGAACAGCTTGAGCAAGGTAAAGGCAAATTACAGATACTTCTTGAAGGAGATAAAAGTGTTGCTGCTTGGGATACATATGAATTGGAAGGGGATATATCATGAGTTTTGACTTAAAAGCATATTTACAGGAAAAACAAGAGTTGATAAATGAAAACCTAGATAAATGCTTACCGGAAGAAGGGGACTATCCTAAAGAAATTGTTGAAGCAATGCGCTATAGTCTTTTGGCAGGTGGCAAAAGATTACGTCCGATTTTAACTCTTGCTGCATGTGAAGCGGTAGGAGGTAAGGCACAGGATGCCATGAAAGCAGCTTGTGCTATAGAGTGTATTCAAACTTACTCTTTAATACATGATGATTTACCGGCAATGGATGATGATGACTATCGTAGAGGTAAACCCACCTGCCATAAGGTTTACGGTGAAGCAATGGCAATTTTGGCAGGAGATGGTTTATTAACCTATGCCTTTGAATTATTAGCCGATGCCTATGAAAATAACGATACAGAGCAATTAGCAAACCAGTCACTTTCGGCTCAACCACCGACCACTGACCACCGACGACTGATTAAGGTGATTAAAGAGGTAGCTATGGCTGTAGGTATTAAAGGCATGATAGCAGGCCAAGTTGTTGATATTTTATCAGAAAAAGGTCAAAGAGAAAAATCTATTGAGCTTCTGGAGTATATTCATAAAAACAAGACCTCTGCCTTGTTTAAGGCATCTATCAAAAGCGGTGCTCTGGTAGCCGGTGCTAATGATGCAGAATTGGCAGCATTAGACTTATATGCCCATCATTTCGGTTTGGCCTTTCAGATAACTGATGATATACTTGATATAGAGAGTACCAGTAGTGAGTTAGGTAAACCTGTTGGCAGTGATGAAAAAAACCAAAAAATTACCTATCCGTTACTGTATGGTTTGGAAAAGTCAAAAGAAATGGCTGTTGATAATGTAGATGCAGCTGTAAATAGTTTAAATATATTTGGGGATAAAGCTATTCCCTTAGTTTCATTAGTACAATATGTATTAAATAGAAGCAACTAACATTGCATTTTTTTGAAATATATGTTATAATCCTTCATTGATTGGATTGATAGATGGAGCAGTATCCTAGTCGGGATCCATTTTCTTGAAGGCGGGCCTAAAAATCCGTCAAGGGCACATCGATGAAGTTCCTGGTGCTGGCTGCTGACGCCCAGTCGGGGGTTGGTGCTGGGAGTTAAGGAGGCGGGGCGATCTACAATGGCATGTGGGCGTTGACCCTACCTCCGTGGAGACCCAAGTACGTGGTTTTTGTTTACTGACAAAAGGTACGGCTTGGGATAGAAACCTGCATTCTGGTACATAAGTGTTAGGTGCAGCGTAGCCTGCCTTGAGCGATGCTAGTGGGATGTAACCGATAGTATTGTATAATAAAGGGCCCTTTATTATACAATATGTTACAGAAGCTTCTATCGCAAAAGAGGATAAAGATTATTGGAACCGCTGAAGAAAATTCCTAGGCTGTTCATCTTTCCAGATGAGATTTATCAAGAATTGAAGTGCGTACTAAGTGGCAATCCAGCACTATTGACGGCAACGAGATAGATCAGTTCTTAAAGGGGAACCGCTAAAGTGGCGACACTTAGTGAACTGTTGGGAAAACCTGCTGGACCTAAGGCGCAACATTTACTTGATAAATTTCCATCTATCACTACATATATAGTACTGATTACCGACTACCGACTACCGAACAGGAGGAAGTCCTATATTGGCTAATAAATATACAGATGATATATATAATGCTCTTAGACGCGGTGTTGTAATTGGTGCAGGGGCTTTTTTTTTAGCAATTTTAGTAACCTTAGCGGCAACATTGTTACTAGATTATATTGTGTCGATAATTGTATCTTTAGTATTATTGTTTGTAATTATACTGGTGGGTATTATATTTGATGTAGTTGGGGTTGCAGTTGCAGCAGCAGACGAAACTCCTTTGCATGCCAAGTGTGCAAAAAAACTTTATGGAGCAGGACATGCTGTAAAACTGGTTCGTAACGCAGATAAGGTAGCCAGCTTCTGTAGTGATGTTATTGGTGACGTCTGTGGTACTATCAGTGGGGCTGTCGGAGCAATAATTGTTGTGAGAATTTTGCTACAAGCACCTACAATTAATGAGGTTGTTTTAACTATTTTAATGACAAGCTTAATAGCCGGCTTTACTGTGGCAGGGAAAGCCTTTGGTAAATACTTTGCAATTCGTAAAGCTACATATATTATTTTTCAGACAGGTAAAATTCTTGAATGGATGGAAAAAAATCTACATATTAAAGTTTTAAGTGGAGATATACAGGGGAGGCTCAAATGATATTACAAAAAATTTCAGACCCACAGGACTTAAAGAAACTGTCTGTTTCCGAATTAGAGAAGTTAGCTGTTGAAATTCGAGCTAGACTTTTAGAGACCGTGTCCAAAACCGGAGGACATTTAGCCCCTAACCTAGGTGTGGTTGAATTAACTTTGGCTTTACATTCAGTATATAACTCGCCAGATGACAAAATAATTTGGGATGTGGGTCACCAATCTTACGTACATAAAATCATTTGTGGTCGAAATGACGAAATTCATACTTTAAGACAATATGATGGTCTTAGCGGTTTCCCGAAAAGGGAGGAATCTGTTCATGACCATTTTAATACAGGACATAGTTCAACTTCCATTTCGGCTGCTTTAGGGATGGCATTAGCCAGGGACCAAAAACAGCAAAAAAACTCCGTAGTGGCAATTATTGGCGACGGAGCATTAACCGGAGGTATGGCCTTTGAGGCTTTAAACTATGCAGGTGATTTGCACTTGGATATGACAGTGATTCTTAATGATAACAAAATGTCTATTGCCGGCAATGTTGGAGCCATGTCCGGTTATTTATCAAGACTTCGAACGGATCCTAAATATTCTAGGGGTAAAGAGGAACTGGAATCTATATTAAAGCGTCTTCCCAAAATTGGTACTACTGTAATGCGCTTAGCAGATAAAGTCAAAGATGCTTTTAAATATTTAGTTGTACCTGGAATGCTTTTTGAAGAACTGGGTTATACATATTTAGGGCCGGTAGATGGTCATAATATCCAAGCTATTCGGCAAATACTTAAAAGCGCAAAGGCAACAAAAGGGCCGGTATTGGTACATGTTATAACTACAAAAGGTAAAGGATATAAACCGGCAGAAACAAATCCCAATACTTTCCACGGTATTGGTCCTTTTGATGTAAAAGAAGGTAAATCTCAAAAAACAAGTACTGCTCCCAGCTATACCGAAGTATTTGGCAAAACATTAGTAAATTTAGCTAAAAACGACAAAAGAATTTTGGCTATTACTGCGGCTATGCCGGATGGAACAGGCTTAAACTACTTTGCCAAGGAATATCCTTCAAGATATTTTGATGTTGGTATAGCGGAGCAAAATGCTGTTACAATGGCTGCCGGATTAGCTACGGAAGGCTTTATTCCCGTAGTGGCTGTTTACTCTACTTTTTTACAAAGAGCCTATGACCAGATAGTTCATGATGTTTGTTTGCAAAAATTACCTGTGATTATTGCAGTTGATAGAGCCGGACTTGTTGGAGAGGACGGAGAAACCCATCATGGAGTATTTGATATCTCCTTTTTAAGGAATATACCTAACCTCTTATTTATGGCACCTAAAGATGAAGCAGAATTACAGCAGATGTTACAAACTGCTGTTAATAGTAATGGACCGGTAGTTATTCGTTACCATAGAGGTGTAGGAATAGGGGTATCTCTTTTTGAAGAAAGTGTCCCACCTCTGGAAATAGGGCAAGGTGAAGTTCTTTTAAAAGGTGAAGATATAACTATTGTGGCAGTTGGCCCACATGTTTATACTGCTCTGGATGCGGCAGATTTGTTACAAAAGCAAGGTATTACTTGCACGGTGATTAACCCCAGATTTATCAAACCTCTTGATGCCAATTTGATTCTAGATTCTATAAAACAAACAAAAAGGTTAATAACCATTGAAGAAGGTTGTATAGCAGGAGGTTTTGGCTCCTCTATAAATGAATTACTTGCTGAATATGGTATTAGTGACGTTGAGATAAAAAACATGGGAATAAAAGATAACTTTGTAACCCATGGTCCGACTCAGATTTTAAGACAAAACTTAGGCCTGACTCCTGAAGGAATAGTTCAGACAGCAGCATCTATGGTTGGCTTAAAGGCTGTTAATAGGTAGACATATGGCTAAGGAACGCTTAGATGTGCTTTTAGTTGACAAAAACTTATTTGAAAGCAGGGAACAGGCTCAGAGGGCTATTATGGCCGGAGAAATCCTGGTAAACGATATTAGAATAACCAAGGCCGGAACAAAGGTTAGTGATGATGCAGATATAAGGTACACAGGAAAAAACCTGCCTTATGTAAGTAGAGGAGGACTAAAGCTAAAAAAAGCAATAGATAGCTTTTCTATAGATTTTAATGAAAAGATAATTTTAGATGTTGGTGCCTCTACCGGTGGGTTTAGTGACTGTGCTCTTAAACATGGTGCCAAAAAAGTATATTCGGTAGATGTAGGGTATGGACAACTTGCCTGGAGCTTGCGTAGTGATCCAAGAGTTGTAGTCATGGAAAGAACCAATGCCAGGGAACTTGATCTTGATATGTTTCAGGAAAAGTTAGATATTATCACTATGGATGTTTCTTTTATATCAATAACAAAGATATTACCCCAATTTCCGGATCTAATAAATGATGATGGGTTGATAATAACATTAATAAAACCTCAATTTGAGGCCGGTAGAGAGAATGTAGGGAAAAAGGGTGTTGTGAAAGACCCAGATATTCATATATCTGTTATTAAAAATATCGTAAACGAAGCAGAAAAGTTAGGGTTATATGCAATTAAGCTAGATTATTCTCCTATAAAAGGACCGGAAGGTAATATTGAATTTTTATTATTACTAGATACCGGAGATAAAGTAGAAGTAGATGAAAAAACAATAGAACAAATTGTTCAGGAAAGCCAGGAGATGGCAAGTCAGATTTAATAGGTCTGATAAACATAAAAAAGAAATGCTGGAAAGAATTGCTTCCTAAATAATGGTATTCATGCTATTATAAAAGCTCAGGCAATTGGATAGCAGGGTGTGGTTGCTGCCTCATTCCCAAAAGGAAGGGGGTGTAGTGATGGAAACATATCAGGCAATTAGTCTTATGATTATGTTTGGTATATTGTTGATATCACTTATCTCCTATCTACATAGGAGTAAGTAACCTAAATGTTAATCACCCTGCAATGCCCGCAGGGTGATTAATTAAATAAATTCACCTGTGCAGCAACCGCATCTTGCGGATCCGATTGCCTACTTTATTTATAGTATATCACTATTCAGCATAAATTAAAATATAAATTTTATAGGGAAAACTTTATGGAATGAGCTGTGTATCTATTTTAGAGAGAAAAATGTCAAATCTATTTACGTTTACACAGATACGGATTGTAATTTCGGTTTTTATGAACACAGTGGCTTTGAGAGGAAAGGTGAAAAAGATTTGACCTATAGTTTTCAAGATGGGGAATGGAAAGTAAAGGTGTTTTTGTATGACTATAAATTTTAAATTATATTTTTTAGGATCTCATAAGTTTGCAAGTAATTTGCTTAGTTTGGAAGATGGCGGTGTATAAGATGTCAATAAAAAAATCCCATAGGGCAGGCTTAAACCCTGGGATTTTTTATCATTTCTATTGCCTTAATAACCCATTTTAATGCTCCATCGAAACGATATCCTTTAAATTCTGCTTTTGTTAAAATATCGATCACTTCATTTTTTGTTATACTAAGATCAATTAAAGTTTCAACATCTATGCCATCACGTAATATCTCCTGTACATAATCCCAATACGTTCCTGTATAACCAAAGGCTGTGGCATAATTTACAGGGTCATTGAGTGTTGCTTGTACCATTTCTTCTGTATCCTCGTAAAACAGACTTCTTCCGTTGTCATATAACGGATAAAACATTTCTCCCTTTGTTGTCATCTTGATTGCAATATTGGATAAGTGACGGTCATCTTGTCGAGTGATGAAATCCAGTAATATCATCCGAACGATATCATTTCGATATTGCGGACGGACGGCAAGCAAGTTTTGATATTCGTTCTTTGACCTTGCTCCATCGAACAGACGGCGAAAGTGGACAATGTATTCCTTGGAAAAATCATATAAGAAAGCTGAAAAAACTGTGTTTTCATCTATTCGATATGCAGGGCAACACGGAACGCCCAGACGCTGAGCCAATAAATATACTGCAACTTCAGATTCCACGTCAGTTGTTAATGGGCTGATTNTTTGNTTATAAATACCATATTGTCCATTATACGCACCATAACGTTTAATATT
>JGI20163J15578_10001049_pt1 | contig 11415 bp, 8 predicted proteins | sample TergutCu122P1_FD_15578 | JGI IMG/M metagenome (IMG submission 15578)
TGGATGCCACTGTTTTTGCCAGCAACATAGCCGTTGCCTCCACCTTAATCCACCCCCACACCGGGAACCGTGCTATAGGCACAGCGGTTCACCCCGATGTGGAAAACAGAGTATTGCGGCAAGGACTGACATATCATCTGGAATTAAATATCTTTGGCCTACTGCCTTACAATGCCTATTATTTCCCGTTATTCGGGGCTGATGGCAGGACTCCCACCGGCATGTTTTTCATTGGCATTCCGCGGGAACATGCCATTGCCTTCATTTCTGAACAAACCCGCAATGTTATTATGATTTCCATGCTAGGCGGCATTATTGTCCCATTTATTATGTTTTTGCTTATCCGTTATTATTTAAAGCCGGTTGACACCCTTGCCGGGCATATTAATGATGTGGCAGCAGGCAATATTAATGTAAATATCGACCGTTCGGCAATTACTACCGATGAAATTGGCCTGCTTACCTCCGATGTCTGCGGCCTTGTGGATGTGCTTAAAACCATGGTTGAAGATTTAGTGCAAATGGAACACGAATTTAATGTGGTTGGGGATTTTGAGCACAGGGTTGATCTCAACAAATATCAAAACTCCTTCAGGCAAATGATTGAAGGCGTACATGCCATTATCGACGATCAGACCAAGGATATTATAGGCGTTTTGGGTGTTATCGGGCAAATAGGCGATGGCGATTTCAATGTTGAAATAAGCGATATGCCGGGCAAAAAAGCAGTCATGCCTCAGATACTCAGGGCTGTAACCGACAACCTGAACGGTGTCAGTGCTGAGGTAAATGAAATAATTAATGCAACTGCAAAAGGCAATTTCACAGTCAAAATTGAAGCAGACAAATATAAAGGTGACTGGCGCAAGATTATTGAAGGCTTAAACCATGTTGCTGCTTCTGTTGACGCGCCCATCAGCGAAATAAAAGATGTTATGGACAGCATAAGCCGCTCACAATTTGATAAAAAAGTAGAAGGCAATTATGTCGGTGACTTTTTGGCAATCAAAAATGCTGTCAACGAAGTTGTTGAGAGCTTGCGCAAATATATCCATGAAATTGATATATGCCTGAATGCCCTCGCCTCCGGCGATTTAACTCATCAAATGTCTATGGCCTTTGAAGGCGAGTTTAGCACAATAGAGCATTCAATCAAAAATATTAACAGCAATTTACATAAAACAATGTCTGAAATTTCTACTGCTTCCAATCAGATATTAAATGGTGCGAACCAAATTTCCGCATCTGCGATGGATTTGGCAAATGGCGCATCGGAACAAGCCACCAGCATAGATATACTCAATGCATCTGTTGAGCAAATCAACCTGCAAACCAAGCAAAACGCCAACAATGCAAGCGAAGCCAATACCCTTTCAAGCCAATCAACACAATATGCTTTAAAAGGCAATGAAGCAATGCGTCATATGCTTGAAGCAATGACTCAAATCAAAGCGTCCAGCAACGATATCTCGCATATAATTAAAACCATACAGGATATTGCTTTCCAAACCAATCTGCTTGCTCTTAATGCTTCTGTTGAAGCAGCCAGGGCAGGGGAACATGGCAGGGGCTTCTCCGTTGTGGCCGAAGAAGTACGCAACCTGGCCGCCCGCAGTCAAGAAGCCGCAACCGAAACCACAGGCCTGATTGAAACATCCATCAACCGTGTGGACGCCGGAAGCGATATTGCAGAAACAACAGCAGAAGCATTAAGCAGTATCGTAACCAGTGCCGGTGAGGTTTTGAGCATTATTAACGGCATTACGGCTTCATCACAGGAGCAAGCCGAAGCTATCGGGCAAGTTATCACAGGGCTTGAGCAAATTTCGGTAGTGGTGCAAGGCAATTCCGCCGTATCAGAAGAAACAGCCGCTGCCGCAGAGGAGTTAAACTCCCAAGCCGAACTTTTACGCCAGCTTGTAGCCTATTTTAAAATGTAGCAGATGAATGCAAAAAAAGCCGCTATCAGACAAAGGACAGCGGCTTTTTTGATAAAATAATTCCCTCCGGCGCAACCATACCCTTCCTAAGCTTGTATAAAACAGGTTTAGGAAGGGGTTTTTTCTTTAAATACCCCGCGCCATATGCCTTTCAATTTGCCCTACAAAATTATTAATTTGACGGCCTCTAAAGGTATTTGATAATATTATAATCCTTGTATCGTTTGCATGGTTATGCATAATATAGCTGATTGTGGAATTCCCGCCGCCGCCGGTATGTGACCACCTGCCGTTGCTTGAAAAGCCGTTCCATCCGTAATTATATGACACGATAAAGGGCAAAGTTCTGTCAAACATTGTTTTACAAAACAATATGCCGCCAAAATAGGCGTCTAACCAAAGGTTTAAATCATAAACAGTGGAAATAAGGCCGCCTGATGAGTAACCACGGGCAAAAATGCTCATATTCAGCACGGTATTGCCTCTCGCGTCATAATAATTTGCTGTATCATGTATACCCTCAAATCCGGAGTTTTCCATAGCAGCAGGCGCAAATAAATTCATCGCTACATACTCTTCAAATTTCATTTCAGACACCTGCTCTATAATCCGCCCTAAAAGCCAGTAAGCCGAATTGGAATATCGGAAACGGTAAAGACTCCTGGGGTCCCAATTCCAAGAGGTTAGGATTTGATTTTCCAAATGGTCAATAGAAAATGCTCTTACAGCCTCTGATTCACTAAATTCGAGTAAAACCGAAAATGGATCTCCCGGTGAATCGGCAAGTCTCGCTGAAAACAGCCTGTACTCCTCTTCCGGCAATGAAGCTATAAGCCCTTCCAAAAACGGAAGAAAGTTTTCTTCCGAAGAAATAAGTTCATTCACATAATGGGTGCGGTCGCCAAAATCCCCTCTCATGGCAAGAAGATGCGCAACCGTAACATTTTCCAAATCATCATGGCCGGGGAAGAAATTATCAAGAGCAGTTGCCGTATCCAATTTGCCCTTTTCTTCTAACTGTAAAATAGCAGCGCCCGTAAAATGCTTAGTAAGGGAGGCTATGGCAAATGGCGTGTGGATAGTGTTTTCAATATTTTCTGCCCGGTTAGCCATGCCGTAAGCCTGGCTTATTATAATATCATCCCCTTGCCTTATTAGGATTGCGCCGCTAAAATTGTTTGTTGTCAGTAAAGCATCGACAAATTGTGCCAGCTCTTCATGGGGATTTATGTTAATATCTTCCGGTTCTTGGCCATTCTCCTCATACTCAAAGGGCGGCGGCCCGGAAGGGGCAAAATAATTGCTCGCCACCGGCTCGCCTGTATACTCCAATGGCTCGGCAGCTTGGCCGCAGCCTGTAAGCAAAAAAACAGCAGTAATAAGCAATATGATTGATAATATTATATTATTTCTCATAATTCGGCTCCTTCCAGTCAATATGAAAAGAAAATATTCAACAAAACCAGTATAGCACGTAATTATTCTTACTGCAAAATAAAATCTTTGACGTGTGCCCCGGGCTTATGCTATTCTTAATACAATCTTATTATATTATCGGGAGGGAAGTTTAATGGAGTTTGTAAAAGTAAAGCGTTGGGGCGATATAGCTGTATCGAGGCTGGGGTACGGCTGTATGCGCTTCCCTACTGCAGATGGAAAAATTGAGCGGGAGCCTTCAAAAGCAATGCTTGAGGCAGCTATAAAAGGGGGCGTAAATTATTTTGATACGGCCTATGTTTATCATAACCAGGAATCTGAATCCTTTGTGGGTGAAGTTTTGGCAAACTATCCCAGGGACAGCTTCTACATAGCTACCAAGCTGCCGGTTTGGCTTTTAAATCAGCAAAACAATATAAATATGCTTTTCGAGGAGCAGCTTAAACGACTGCAAACGGACTATATTGATTTTTATTTGATACATGCCATTAATGCAAGCCGTTGGAATTATACAAAAGAAAACAAGGTTATTGAGCAGCTGCTTGAAGAAAAGGAGAAAGGCCGTATTAAATTCTTGGGCTTCTCATATCATGGAGATTTTGAAACTTTTAAAGAAGTGATTGATGCCTTTGACTGGGATTTTGCGCAAATACAAATAAACTACGCCGACTATGATATGATAGGTGCAAAAGCTTATTTTGATATTTTAGCCGAGCGTGAAATCCCATGTATTGTAATGGAGCCTGTCCGTGGCGGCTTTTTGGCAAATCCGCCCGCAAAAGTCAAAGAGCTTATGGCTTCTATGGATAATAAAATAAGCCCTGCGGCTTGGGCTATGCGTTGGTGCATGGATTTAGAAAACACTCCCGTTATACTCTCGGGAATGGGGCATATTGATCAGGTAATTGATAATCTTGAAACCTTTAAGGAGGCAAGAAAGCTCTCCTCTGCCGAGAAAGAAATGTTTGCCGATGCAGTAGATATTTTGAAGAGTGTGAAATCTGTGCCTTGCACAGCCTGTAATTATTGTATGGACTGCCCGTATGGTGTTGATATTCCGGGGATTTTCTCTATTTACAATATCCAACAGCTATTTGGCAATAATTTCCGCGCAAACGCCGAATATAAAGATTTTCTTGAGCTCGGAAAAGGTGTGGATAAATGCGTGGATTGCGGTAAATGCGCGCCTCTTTGCCCTCAAGATATAGATATTCCGGGAAAACTTAAAGAGCTTCATGAGTTTTTGCTTAATGTATATCCTTAGTGAGTTATAAAATCATAACCCGCCTGAGCGGGTTGTTGCCTTGATGGATTTAGCCGGTATAGACCTGACCATAGTAACATCTTTTGTGGAAGCGCCTATTATCAAAATGTTGTGACAATCTTTACCCGGAGGGAATTGACAATACCAAACTAAACGACTTGTTTTGGTTTGACGAGGACATTATAGCAGAATAGCTTGGTTATGACAGCTTCGAGGAACTTGTGCCACCGTGGGATTGATACCTATGGTGGTTTTGCCGTTCCTCTAAATGAAAATATTATATAGAACTTTAGCATAATTTGGATCTGTTGACAAAGTGGCAAAATTTTCAGAGAAAGTTGTTGACATGAGTTTCAATATGCCATATAATAATATTACGCATGTGCGAATGTAATTATAGGAGGCAGAAACAATGAATGTAATGCAAGAGATTCAAAAAATCCATGGTCAAATCATTGATTTAGAAGTAGCCTGTTCAGAGTTGATTCGCAAAATGGAAAATAATACGGCTACAGTTGAAATGCGGCGCACAGAGGAATATGAAATAATTTATCCAATATCAATGAATCCCGCTGTGTTTAAAGGGAAAAAACCAACGGCAGTCATATTCGGCAGTGACCGCGTAAGTGTTAGTTCGTGGCAAAAGGTGTTAAAAGAAATCATGCGCCGTTGCAACACGGAGTTGGAATACCGTAAAAGACTGATGGATCTGCGTGATAAAATATCTGGCAGAGAGCGTGTCATACTATCCGCCAAAAAAGCCGGTATGCGAAGGCCATTTGAACTCGGAACAAGGCTGTATATGGAGACACATTATGATACGGAAACCCTTTTGCGTGTACTGTTAACTCGGGTATTAGATGAAGTAGGCTATAATTATAGTAACATCACAGTTGCTGTGTGGAATGCTGTGTAATGTCCTCAAAAAACTGTAAGGAGTGTAATGGCAATGTGTAAAACGGCTGTAGTATTAGATACTAATTTTATTTATGCAAAATCAAAACAAATGAATGATTTATTACAGGTGTTAAATGAAGATTATGTAGTATATATTTCTCAAATTTCTGTTGATGAAAGAAAAGAACAGAGGTGTCGTGACTTTGAAAAAGCTCATAAGGAAGTGAAAAAATTTTATTCCGAATTTGCATTTGCAGGCGTAGGGTCTAATTCTATTAATGCAGATGAAACATTGAATAAAATCAGAAATGGAATGCAACAAAAGTATGAATTAGCATTTCCCGAACATATAATTAGCAACAGATGTTCCTGCTGATAAAATATTGGGGTTAGACGACCGTGTTACTAATTTAACACCGATACCTATAGTATCTTTAGAAAAAGCGCTATCATTTTATGAAGAAATTAAAAATAATATGCCAGATTTTTTGCCTCAATTTTATAGTGAAGCAGCAAATATAATTAATAGGAATTATACAAAACCAACAGTAAAATTTCTTGATTTAGATGATGAAGACTTACCATTTTAAATTGTATGTATTATATAGGGATATGACAGTTTCGATATGCTCGTGCCGCCGCAAGCAAAGCCCGCCCATTTTCGGAGCGGGTTTTATTCATGGAAATGTGCCTGTAGCCTGTAGTTTGGTCTTTGCTTGGTCATTGGTATGGGTTAAATACGCATACTATCATTTTAACCAGCAGGGTTTTTACCCTACAAAACCCACTGAAATGCTGTGATAATACGACTTGCAAGAATCTAGCGCAGATTAGCAAAAGTATGCTATACTATTTCAAATTTTACGTATTTGCTGAAATTTCAGCCGCAACTTCATTCATTGCCTCTGCGTCAACTTCTTTAAGTACATTATAATATTTTTCCAATATGGATTCTTGAATACGGCCTCTCATCTCAGAGCTTATGGGATGGGCGATATCCTTAAATTCACCCTCACCGGTTTTTCTTGAGGGCATTGATATAAATAAGCCGTGTTCTCCTTCAATTATTTTAATATCGTGAACAACAAATTGGTTATCAAATGTGATAGAGACTACTGCTCTCATTTTACCAACATTGGTAACCTTTCTGACTCTAACGTCGGTAATGTCCATTATAACCTCTCTCCTCTTTTGTAATAAGTGAAGTGGTACGCCTAGCACTTTTTAATTATAGAACATTTTGTCAAGTTATGCAATAAGTATTTTTTAATATTTAACTTATACTGCTGTGATGGCAAAAAACCGCATTATACTACTGTGCCCTTTGCAATAATATAAGGCGCCTCCGGTGTTCCTACAATGCTTTTATCATCTGAAATTACTGCTTCTTTGTCTATTATAGCATTCTCAATATGGCAATTGTTGCCTATATGGCTGTCTTCCATTATTACAGAATTTTTAATAACCGAATTGTCGCCCACATACACTTTTCTAAATAAAACCGAGTTTTCGACTAATCCGTTTAATATAGCGCCATCGCCTATAATAGCCCTTTTTACAACAGCGCCGGGATTGTATTTTGCAGGGGGCTCATCTTTAGGCTTGGTATAAATATAAGGATAAGAGTTTAGAATCTCGTCGCGCACGTCTTTGTTAAGAAAGTCCATATTAATATTAAGGTAGCTTTCAATATCATTAACAGCGTTCCAATAATTATTAAACTCATAACCGCATATTTTAAGTTTTTTAATATAGCGGATTATTATATCTCTTGTAATATCATGATGGCCTTTTGGTATAATTTCTTCCAGAAGCGAAATGAGAAGAGTACGCTCCATTATATAAATGCCCAGAGACATTTTATGATAATCGCTTACAACAGGTTTTTCTTCAAAATTTGTGATAACACCGTCGCCGTCAAGCTCAAGCATACCTGCTTTTGAAGGGTCGCGGCCGTTTAATTTTTGATAAGCTATGGTAATATCCGCATTACATTCAATATGATGCTCTAAAAGATTTGCATAATCCATTTTATATATACCATTGCCGTTTACAATGAGTATATATTTTTCGTTGGAGCGCCGCAGAAACGGCATATTTTGGTATATTGAATCAGCTGTGCCCCTAAACCACATAGAGCCGTCCTGTGACGTAAATGGGCTGAATACAAAAAGCCCGCCTTGCTTACGCCCGAAATCCCACCATTTGGAGCTTGAGAGATGGTCTCTGAGAGACCTTGAATTATATTGAGTGATAACAGCCGCTTTTTTTATACCCGAATTTGTCATATTGCTCAGTGTAAAGTCAATGGCTCTGTAACAGCCGGCTACAGGCATAGCAGAAGTAGCCCTCTCTGCTGTCAGCATGCCGAGTCTTTCATTATTTCCTCCGGCCAGAACAATACCTGCTACGTCTATTTTCATCTCTGCTCACCATCCTTTACAATGCCTGCTCCCGATGGAAGTAAATTATCAGTAAAATCCGAAAGAAGAATCTTGCCGTATATAACGCAGTTTTTGCCTATAGTGACCCCGGAAGGAATTATACTGTTTTCACCGACTACCGTAATCCCCGTATTATAAATATGAGGGTATTTTTCATTGGGGATATTGTCCCCTTCACCCATGCGGGTGTCTTTGCCTATTGTAGAATTTCTGTCTATAATACAGCGTTCAATATTAACATTTTCTTCTATAATGCAGTCATCCATTATTATAGAGTCTTTAACGCAAGCGCCGGCATGCACTATAACACCGGGGCTTAATACGGAATTTATAACAGTACCGTATATTTCACATCCGGCGGAAATAAGGCTTGATTTTATATAACTCGACTCTGCACAGTACTGAGGTTGAGTTTTAACCGTTTCTGTATAAATAGGCCATAAATCCTCATAAAGGTTAAACTCGGGCAGGCTTTTAATAAGNTCCATATTAGCTTGCCAATAGCTTTCTATTGTTCCGACATCTTTCCAATAATCATTAAAACGATAAGTATAAAGAGCTTTACCTTCCCCTAACATTTTTGGTATAATATGTTTACCGAAGTCACTGTCGTCATGTTCTTCATTGTCTTCGATGAGAGCCGCTTTAAGTTCTTTCCAGTTAAAAATATAAATGCCCATTGAAGCTAAATTGTTTTTGGGGTTTTTAGGTTTTTCCTCAAACTCGTATACGCGGTCATTTTCATCAGTATTCATTATACCAAAGCGAGAAGCCTCGGAAATGTCAACTTCCAAAACGGCAATAGTAGCGTCGCTGCCGTTTTTCTTATGGAATTTGAGCATATTGGAATAATCCATCTTATAAATATGATCGCCTGCGAGTACAAGCACATATTCCGGGTTATACTCTTCAAGGTAAGGCATATTTTGGTAAATTGCATTGGCTGTACCCGAATACCATTCACCCTTTTCACCTTTAATATGGGGGGCAAGGACAGTAACACCGCCGGATTGACGGTCTAAATCCCAAGGGATGCCAATACCGATATGCCTGTTAAGAAATAGAGGCATATACTGAGTTAAAACGCCGACTGTATCCATGCCGGAGTTGATGCAATTGCTCATGGGAAAATCTATTATCCTGTATTTACCTCCAAAGCTAACTGCAGGCTTAGCGTTATTTTTAGTCAGTATACCAAGCCTTGAGCCTTGCCCGCCGGCTAAAAGCATAGCAACCATTTCTTTTTTTACCATTTGCAACACCCGCCTTCCTTATAAGTTTAACCGATGAGTAACAATAAGTTATGCCTGTATAATAACATATAATTTACTAATTTTACAACAATAAACCATCAAAGGGGAAATTTATTTATAAGATTTATACAAAAACTCAGNTTNTATAGCAGGNTNTTTTNTATAATATGCCGCATAGTCAGTAATTATTAAATCTCTCTGGTACAAACACAATTTATGTGGTATAAAATAGAATACAGTGAGCTAATCAACTTAAGGTTTTTTTAAGCTCATATGCNNTATATGTAAAAGCAAGACTTAAATTANAGTAACAAGGAGCTAATATATGAACAAAATAACAATTAATAATATAGCGAAAGCCCATTTTATAGGTATAGGCGGCATAAGTATGAGTGGCCTTGCACAGGTACTTCATTCTAAATCAGTTAAAGTTACAGGCTCTGATATAAGCGAGACTGACCTTATCTTGCATTTAAGAGACTTGGGGATTAATATAAATATAGGCCACAATGAGAAAAATCTGCCAAAAGACTGCCGGCTTGTTATATATACCGCAGCGGTAAAGGAGGATAATCCTGAGATTGTGGCAGCCAAGGCCCTTAAAATACCTCTTATTGACAGGGCGGAGCTTTTAGGCCTTATTATGGGAGCATACAAATACTCTATAGGTGTTTCAGGCACTCACGGAAAAACTACAACCACATCTTTAATATCGGAAATCCTTCTTGTGGCAGGGTATGATCCAACCCTTAATGTAGGCGGTATATTCAAAGGCATTGGCTCAAATTTCAGAATTGGCGGCTCGGAGTATTTTGTGGCCGAGTCTTGTGAATATTTCGACAGTTTTTCCAAATTTTATCCCTTTGTGGGTGTTATACTCAATATAGAGCACGATCATACGGATTATTTTAAAAATACCAAGCAGCTTAGGGATTCTTTCCATAGATTTGCAGACAATGTTTCAAAAGACGGCCTTTTGGTCATAAACAGCGATATAGCTGATTTGGATGAACTTATAAAGGGGATTTCTTGTAAGGTAATAACTTATGGTAAAAAAGGTGATTATACTGCCGAAAATATTTATTTTGCAAAAGATGGTACCACCGACTTTGATGTTTATTACAAAGGAAAACCTATAGCAGAGAAAATAAAACTTAATCTGCCCGGAGCGCATAATATAGAGAACTCATTGGCGGCTTTTGCTGTTGCAAGCCATTTGGATGTTTGCTCTGAAGATATCAGGAAGGCAATGGGCCAGTTTTCCGGGGCAAAACGGCGCTTTGAGACAAAGGGCGAGTGGAAGGGTATTAAAATTATAGATGATTATGCCCATCATCCGACAGAAGTGGCCGCTACTTTATCTGCCGCAAAAAAATGCGAGCACAAAAAGATTTTTGTGGCTTTTCAGCCTCATACATTCAGCCGGACTAAGGCTTTTATAGACGGCTTTGCAGACTCTTTTTGCGATGCTGATGTGGTGGCTGTATTAGATATTTATTCGGCAAGGGAAGTTGACGACGGCTCCATTCATTCCAGGGATTTGGCAAAGAAAATTCAAACCTTTGGAAAAGAGGCATATTATTTTGACAGCTTTGAAGCCGCCGCCGCCTTTTTTAAGGATAGATGCAGCGCGGGCGATATGATAATAACAATGGGCGCAGGCGATATATACAAACTTGGTGAGGATATACTATGGCAGAAATAATTATAGAAACTGTTGACGATGGAGCCTATACTTTAATTTCAAATGATTTTATAGATAATTTTATGCCGAATGCCAACCCGGCCTTTGTTCTTATCTATATTTATTTACTTCGCAACCATCGCAAAAAATTGGATACCGGCCTTATTGCCGAAAATTTTTCTATGCTTGAGTCGGATATTTTGAAGGCCCTTAAATATTGGGAGAAAACAGGGCTTATTAAATATGAGCAAAATGAAAGCGGCGGAATAAGCCTTTCTTTTGGAGCCGCTGCGAAAAAAGCAAGGAAAAAAACAGCGCCGGATGTTACCAGAGAAATAATTCCAAGCGCTAAGCCCAAATATAATCCCATTGAGCTTGAAATGTACAAAAACGATTATAAAGAAATCGGGGATTTGTTTGAGTTTTGCGAGCATACTTTAGGCAAGACCCTTTCAGATACGGAGCTTAGTACCCTATACAGCTTTTATGATTGGCT
>JGI20163J15578_10001050_pt1 | contig 11412 bp, 10 predicted proteins | sample TergutCu122P1_FD_15578 | JGI IMG/M metagenome (IMG submission 15578)
ATATTTCTCTAGTTATAATGGTCTCGGTGCCATCAACTAAAGCAACTAACTGAATCACCGCTTTTTCTTTGCCGGAACGCACAAAAGTAGTATCAGCCCTGCTCCCAAGAGCAAGACTGATTGCTTCAATTACTATTGATTTTCCCGCGCCGGTTTCGCCTGTAATTATGTTGAGACCGCCTTCAAAATCAATTTCCGTATTTTCAATTATCGCAAAATCTTTAATATTAATATGAGTAATCATTTTATTTACCTAATTCAAAAACACTTGAAGCTAATTCAAATCTAGTCTAGCATTTTCCTAAGCTCGGCAACAAAGTTTTTCACATTTGCAGCCTCATCGACAACAACCATTATTGTGTTATCGCCTGCAATTGAGCCTATCATGTCAGCTAACCCCAGAGAATCCAACGCTTCNGCTGCAGCGTTTGCACAACCCGATANTGTTTTCACAACTACAAGATTGCCAGAATAATCAATGGATTTAATAGTTTCTTTAAATATTTTTATAAACCTATCCGAAACGCCTGTGTGCATCGTTCCTGCCGTTGCATATTTATAGTTGCCGTTTGGCAGTAAAATCTTAATTAGTTGAAGTTCCTTAATGTCCCGTGAAATTGTCGCCTGTGTCACTTCATAGCCGTCAGCTTTGAGCATTGCCGCAAGCTTTTCTTGTGTTTCAATTTCATTGTTTTCAATTAAATCAAGGATTTTGTTCTGTCTTGAGTATCTCATTCTAGCTCCTCCTACAATCAAAGAGTGATTTTCTATACACTATAACTAACGGTTCTTCTGACTAAAATCAATTAAATGCTCACGTAATCTTTTTGTGGATTCTTCAATCTGCTCAGGTGTCCATTCTTGCCAGCCTTTTCCTGTTTTAAATCCAAGATCACCTCTATCTAACATCTCTTTAATGAGTGGTGACGGCTCATGAGTATCTGAAAGATGTGGTAAAAGGTTTTTTAGTATATTGTATGAAAGTTCCATTCCAATCATGTCGCAAGCCTCAATCGGTCCTAAAATCGGCCATCTCAGCCCAGGTCCAAACTTCACAGCATCGTCTATTGTTTGCGGGTCTGCAATATCGTTTTCAATCATATGAATCGCTTCACGCCAAAGTGCAAATTGCAGTCGGTTTCCGATAAAGCCGGGAACATCTTTTTTACAAAGTATCGGGCGTTTTCCTATTGAACGCAAAAGTTCCATTGTTGCATTGATTGATGCATCCGATGTCCCGGAGGTTTTAACGACTTCAACAAGAGGAATCAAATGTCCCGGATTCCAAAAGTGACATCCTACAACCCTGTCTTTTATTTTGCATTTTGAAAATACTTCTGTAACTTTCAAAACTGACGTATTTGTTGCAAGTATCGCATCTTCTCTGCAATAACCTTCGATTTCTGCAAATAAGTCTTGCTTAATGTCCATAACTTCGGATACACATTCTATTATGAAGTCAGCATCTGAAACAGCTTCTTTTACAGTCTCTTTAAATGCAATTCGAGAAAGAATTCCATCTGCTTCTTCTTGCGTCATTACATCACGTCCCATCATGATATTGATATTTCGTTTGATAGGTGCATATGGATCATCTTCAAGCATAAGTGAAAAAATATTCACACTTATGTCAGGTTTTGCCGCAAATACTTGCGCTATCGCGCTTCCCATGAGCCCTGCTCCAATCACTGCAATTTTGTTGATACTCATACCTATACACTCCTATTATTAAATATACTTATATTTCGCTTAAAAATTTTCACAAAATACTGTTACTATGATATCATATGACGCCAAAAAAGTAAATTATCCGTGTATGAATTTGTGTATAAATTCCCACACGGACAGTGATATATCTGTTCTCCTGATTCTTTTCCGCATCAAGCGTTTCTCGTGACTGGCAAAGCTATTTATGTTTTTTATTGACATACTTGTATTTCACAGGTTCCTCATCAGAATTCACAGGTTTTTCAAGTGTTCCTCTGCCAAGTAGTATAATCACCACATATTTTATGAAAAATACCGAAATTATAGGAAGAAATAGCCCAAAAACTATAGCACCATTGTTTGCAGCAATAAGTTCCACACAAACAAAGTGCAAAATAAGAGCTCTTAGATACACAAAAAAAGCTAAAATTATTAACACCGTCCACAAATGAACCATAAAGTGAATGCCTTTTCTATTTTCCCCATCGACAATGAAGTTGAATAGCATTAAATACATTTTGGGCATGAAGTATAGAACTTTTAAAACTTTATCTTTTATCGACATTTACGATTTCCTACTCTTTCTCCACATCAAGCGTCTCGCGAGTCCAACCAATATTTAAACCTTTTGTTATTCCAGCTCCAAGCCTGGCACCTGCCCTTATTCCATCAACAGATACGCTGTCTCCGTTCTGACTTAAATTAACAGCACCCTCTAATCCTGCTGTTGCACCAACGCCCACACTTCCACCTATAGTAGTCGTACCTAAATCCCAACCCATTCTTCTGACCACATGACCCCCAATAGTACGCAGTACTACTGCAAAAGCATTTAGTGGGCCTAGTATCTTCATGTCGAACAATATTTTTTCTGTTGGTATGTTCACATATCCTTCAAACTCTACAATATGTGCACTTGCACGTAATCCTACGTAGGCGTTCAGCTCATCCGAAGTGTCCCACATCCCACCGCCGCTTGCTCTTGCACGGAGAGCACGTATAGTGACTCCACCATGCTCGAAATCACCGCTTATGGTGCCTTCCAGTGCAGCCTCTATATGAACTCGACGTCCATTATTCAAATCAACGAATCCCTCAACATACAGAACTTTAGCCCTTATTGGGTCTGTTTCTTCTCCGGCTTTTGTACCCCAGAAAAACTCTCGTCTGTTAGCGGTCTCTACGTATTGCAAACCGCCCACATCTGAAAGTCGATATCTCAAATCTGCGATTCGCATTGTTTGCAGGTAAAGCTCTAGTACTCTTGGGTTGTCCACACTAAGCGGTATCATCGCATGCCACAGCCTTTGTTCTTCTTTTGAAAGAAATGATGCTATACTTTCAATTCTGGCATCAGCATTGACGCTATCTCTGATCATCTGAAGAAAACGGTCTGTGTTCCCATAGTTCTCAAGACGCATAAGTAACTTGGCAATTGCCCAGTTTTCGGCACTTGTAACCTCATTCAGTGGACGATTTATTAAATCTGCCCAAGCGATTTCTCCATGCCATAGGCTTTCAAGAATTCGCCTTGCCTCTACTTCAACTTCTTTAAAGTATATGTCCTTGTGATTTTCTGATAACCAGCGCAAATAATCAGGTCTTTGACCGAAGCTATCATCAAACACATAAGGAATATCGTTGTATATTTGCCTAAGCACGCCTCTGAAGTTATATATAGCCCTGCCTACATCTTGAGCTCTATTTTGATATTGATGGTCAATCCTTCTATACTCTTGCTCCGTATTAACAAAAAACATCTCAGCACGGTTAAATGCATTCTGTAGCTCTACTATTGCTGTCTCGAGTTCGCCTACAGTGATGCCAAGTGCATTCATCTGTGCTTGTAGTTCATTTGCATCTAAACGGGCTTCATGTCTCCTAGGCAAATCAGGAACTTGCCTTGTCCCACCGTTTCGAGTGCTTACGGTTCTCATAGCCGTTCTTGCAACATTATCCCTCTCGTTCCATCTGACCTGTAATTCTCCAATAGTAAACTCGCAATTTTTAATTGTCCTGCGCATATTCGCTTCTTGGTTGTCTGTTGCGTTCTTATTATCGTTATGCACATCTGATGCACTATTTTGATTCCATACTACAATTTCACTGCTTCCATTTAGTATTTTTCTTGCAAATGCAATCTTCTCTTTGCTGTATTCATCGCTCAATTGACGAAATTCCGGAAAGGTGCTTTCAAATTTGTGTGTGACAAATTTGAAGCGGTGTCTAACTTGTGGCAAAACAAAATGTATCCTGCATATATCTTCAACTTCTCTGAGCATACTGTCTAGCTCAAAGATTGTTTCATCTTCTACTCTGTGTTCAATTTGTGATCCAACTTCTTCATATCTTACTTCATCAACAACAATATTGAGAAAATTGCCTTTACCTGTTTCCCAAGTTCCTATATGTGCTGTATTCTTTGGATGAGGTATATTCACATTTCGTGCTGTTGGTATGAAAGGTCTTCCTGTTCGAGAGGTAGGTGCGCCTCTTAGTGGATCACGAGAATGTATTTCAATTGCTATATCTAATGCTTCTTCTATCTTTGTTAGGTAGTCCTTTACTGCCTCTCCTCTAAATCCATTTGGCATAGGATGCACCTCCTTCTTTGAATTTATCAAATGATTTACTTTCTTCATTATCTTGTATTAACCGTTCTGTATGATGAAGCGATATTGTTTTCAACGGCTTCAGTAACCTGCGATGCTTTTGCAATAAATGTCGCTAGTCTACTAATTACTTGAGCGGCTTCAATTGCTTTTAGCTTGTTTTGTTCTGCCACTTCTATTAGCGTTGCATTTGTTGCACTGTCTCTATCGTCCAGTTTTCTGAAGATAAAAGTATATTCGCCTTCAATTCTTTCAATTTCTGTTAAAACACGACTACTAAGCGCTGCAGTTCTTGCAGCAGCTTGTGAATAATCAACTTTTATTTGGTCTGAACCAACTCCACCTGTATTTCCTGTGTTTTGTGTTGACATATGTTTCTCCTTATCGTGTCAGAATTTAGATGAATTTTATAAAAGTTTGTCTCTGTTGTCAACTTTTTTGCGTATTAATATTTTATAATTATTTTTTGTCAAGTTTTTATTGACTGGATTTTTTATCCCTGCATTTTTTATTCAAACCTCAGAATGCTTTACCTTTAACCCTTTGCACTTCCTTTGAAAAATGGTATAATTCAAAGTATAACAGGTTATACACAAGATATACGTAATAAATTGGAGATATATTATGGACAACAAAACTACAAAAACACGTGATCAAATTGATGCAAAATACAAATGGGCTATTGACAAAATGTACCCTGATGAAGATATGTGGGATAGTGATTATGAAAAAGTTTCACAAATGGCTGAGGCTTTCACACGTTTTTCTGGCAAACTTGGCGAAAGTGCTGCTACACTTCTTGCTGCCTATAATGAGCGTGATGCAATTTTGCGTGTAGCCGAAAAAGTATATGTTTATGCACGTATGAGACGTGATGAAGATAACCGAGTTACAAAATATCAAGCTATGGCTGATAAATGCCACTCGATGATTGCAAATGCGTCAGCTGCTATGTCTTTTTTCACACCTGAACTACTTGAAATACCAGAAAAAAAACTTAAAGGATTCATTTCAAGTGAGCAAGGTTTAAAGCAATATGAATTTGCCATATTTGATACTCTAATGCAAAAATCCCATGTACTTACTACTGCTGAAGAAAATTTACTAGCACAGCTTAGTGAAGTGCTTGGCGCAACTAACGATATTTTTACGATGCTAAATAATGCCGATATGAAATTTGGCAATATAATAGATGAAGATGGCGACGAAGTAGAACTTACCCACGGCAAATACATCGGGTTTATGGAAAGCCAAAATCGCACAGTCAGAAAAGATGCATTTGAGAAAATGTATGAATCGTATAAAAAACAAATTAACACCATTGCAACTACATATAACTACAATACAAAAGTTGATGTGGTTATTTCAAAGATAAGAAATTATGACTCATATCTTCATGCTGCACTATCAGGTGACAATGTCCCTGTTGATGTTTATAATAATCTTATCGATATAGTTAATAAAAATCTTAACTCACTTCATAAATATATGGAAACAAGGCGCAAAGCCTTGCAATTAGACGAACTACATATGCATGACGTGTATGTTCCGCTGGTTGAAGTGCCTAATGAAGATATTTCTTATGAAGCTGCAATTGATATGCTTGTTTCAGGACTTGCACCTCTTGGCGACGAGTATATATCTAAGATGAAGCAGGGTTTTGCTGAGGGCTGGGTTGATGTATATGAAAACGAAGGTAAAACAAGTGGTGCCTATAGTTTTGGTGCTTACGACAGCATGCCATATGTTCTCATGAATTATACCTCAAAGCTCAAAGATGTGTTTACTTTGGCACACGAGATGGGTCATTCGCTCCACTCAAAATATTCTCGTGAAACTCAACCATACATTTATGGTGGTCACTCTATTTTTACAGCTGAGGTGGCTTCAACTGTAAATGAAATACTTTTAATAAATCACCTATTGCAAAATGAAACAGATGTAAACATGAAAAAATATTTATTAAATATGTATATCGAAGATTTTCGTGGCACTCTGTTTCGTCAAACTATGTTTGCTGAATTTGAAAAAATAACACATCAAGCGGTAGCTGATGGCGAGGCTTTAACCGCTGAATGGCTTTGTGATGAATATAGCGAACTAAATAAAAAATATTTTGGTGATGGCGTTATCACATGTGACTTAATTCAGTACGAATGGGCAAGAATTCCGCATTTTTACCGTGCATTTTACGTATACAAGTACGCAACAGGGTTTTCTGCTGCTGCAGCCATTGCAAGCAAAATTTTAAATGGTGAAAAAGATGCACAGAAAAATTACATAGAATTTTTAAAATCAGGAGAATCAAACCACCCTATTGAACTACTCAAAATTGCAGGAGTTGACATGAGCAAAAGCGAGCCTATTGAACTTGCCATGGAAACATTTAAAAAGCTAGTTGAAGAGTTCGGCAATTTGATATAGAATTAAATCAATTAATTTGAATGGTGAATTACATGAAAAAACGAATTATCACAGTGTTTACAAACAACACAAAGGTGTCAAATGATATGGTTGAGCTGCTTTCTCAAAAGTTAGAGGAAAGCGGGTTTTCTGTTTCCTATGAATTCTCGCCTGAGTCAGAGCTTATCATGTGTATTGGCGGTGATGGAGCTTTTCTTTCTGCTGTACGAAAATACGGCTTTCCAAGCACCCCTTTTGTTGGCATAAATACCGGGCATCTTGGGTTTTTTCAGGAGATTTCACCTAGCAAAATTGATTTGTTTTTAAAAAACTATAAACAAGAAAAATATCATATCCAGCGTCTAAAAACCGTAAATGCTGAAATAACAACCATGGACGGCAATACAACATCACTTGTTGGGTTAAACGAAATCGTGATAAAAAGAATCGGATTTCATACAATACACCTTAATATTTCCATAGGTGGTAGCTTTATTGAGCGTTTTAGCGGTGATGGAATTCTTGTTGCAACTCCTGCAGGAAGTACAGCATACAACTATTCTCTCGGTGGTTCTATTGTTGACCCACGCTTAACGCTTTTACAAGTGACTCCAATTGCACCAATAAATACAACTGCTTATCGTTCGTTTACTTCAAGTTTATTGCTCCCATCAGACTTGTCTCTTGGGGTTGAACCGGAAGCCGAACACGACCGTAATTTAGTAGTAAATACCGATGGTGTTGAAAACAAATTTAGCAATATCAGCCACATAAATATATATTTTGCAGAAACAATAGTAAATCTAATAAGATTTGAATCTTATGATTTTTGGAACAAAGTAAAAACTAAGTTTTTAGACGACGAAGCAAGTAGAAATGAGCAAATTTAATTATACTGTCACAAATTCAGATGCCGAGCTTTCTATAAAAGAGCTTATACGGCAAAACTTTTCTTTTTCATCACGTATGATGGCAAGAATAAAGAAAAACGATTGCATATATCTTAACGGAGATTCTGTTAGGCTTTTTATTGTACCAAAACCTGGTGATATTATTGAAATTGACTTGCCTGATGAGCAAAGCCATTTTACACCGCAAAACATACCGATATTCCCAGTGTTTGAGGATGATGATTTACTCGTAGTTAATAAGCCCGCCGGATATGTGGTGCACCCAACATCAGGACACCCTACCGGCACTATTGCAAATGGCATAGCTAAGTATATGATTGACACAAACCGGTCATTTAAGATTAGGTTCATTAACAGGCTTGATATGGACACTTCAGGGCTTCTTGTAATTGCCAAAAATGCTCATTGTCAAGACTCGATTGTTAAACAAATGCAAACCGGTAAAGTTTTAAAAAAATATATTGCTGTTGCATCTGGCATCTTTGAAAATGAAAAAGGCACTATTGATTTGCCAATTGGCAGACCTGACCCTGAACGTGTTCAGCGTTGTGTCACGGCAGACGGTCACCCGTCAATAACACACTATACAGTTTTGCAGAGTTTTGCACCAGCTGACAGCAAATCAGAACCCAATCTCAACACTACTACCATAAACATGGTTAACAGCAAACCTGCAAATGGCAAAGGTGGCTTTTCGCTTGTTGAACTACGCCTTGAAACAGGCAGAACGCATCAAATAAGAGTTCACCTGTCACATATAGGTCACCCTATTATTGGCGACCATCTTTATGGCATAGATAATGCCCGTCTTATTGAAAGACAGGCACTTCATGCACATTATATTTCGTTTTATCATCCTATATCAGGCGAGTTAATTGAACTTACCTCACAGATTCCTGCGGATATTGAGGCGCTAATTGCAAAAATCAAACAGATTTAACATCTAACTCACAAAATCTAATAATTTTCCACTCGTACACACATAATATTTTTCGCTACGGTTCGGGGCATGTAATGTTTTCTCCGGATAATGGCGCTTCTCAAATCTCTGAAAGAGATTTGCAAGAAGGCCTAAACAACGCTTTCCTCAATCTTTGATTTAGTGAAAGCTACTGAAACATCCCGCAAAATACGGTTCCGAAGAGTAGCTCAAAACAGTATGTGTGTTCAAAAAAGCAAAATATTAATTTACTTCAAATTCAAAAATTCTTCGACATACGCAACATCCGAAATAACCTCAATATACTCCTTGCCGCGTTTTTGTCTTGTTTCTCTGCCTTTTCCTGTGAGAAGTATTATCGTATCTTTATCAGCTTCATCGATTGATTTTTTGATTGCTTCGCCTCTATCTAATATGATTTCATAGTCACAGCCTTGCTCTTTGACGTGAGTTGCAATCTCTTCACAAATGTTAATTACTGGCTCTTCACCAGCGTCTTCTTCCGTTAAATATACTTTTTTTGCATATTTTCCTGCTATATCCCCAAGTTCTTTTCTTCTTCCCAAAGCTTTGTAACCAGGGCATCCAAAGACAATTGTAATTTTTTTATCGGGATATTGCTTTAATGTTGATTGAAATAACGCTTCAAAGCTCATTTGATTGTGCGCATAGTCCACGATGACGCTTACACCCGTTTCTTTATTTGTAAATATCTCCATTCTTCCGCTAACATGAGCCTTTGCAAGACCGGCATAAATATGCTTAACCGGTATGCCGATTACATAACTTGCCGCAATTGCTGCAAGTGCATTGTCTACATTAAACATTCCCGGAATTGCAAGTTTGAATTCTTGGTCAAACTTATCGCATCTAGCTTTGAACGTGATTCCGTTCTCCGTCACTTTGACATCGTAACCATAAATATCTGCCTCAGGCACAAGTCCAAACGTGAAAATTTTTGGAGTAACTTTTGCTTCTTCCATAACCATGTCAAGATAATCGGTATGTAAGTTTATACAAACTGCCTTGCAATGTTTAAATATAAGCATTTTTGACTTCAAGTAATCTTCAAAATCAGGGTGTTCAATTGCGCTAATATGGTCGATTCCAATATTAAGAAAACTAGCAACATCATATTTAACGCCCAAAACTCTGTCATATTTAAGTGCTTGACTTGAGACTTCCATAGACAAATAATCTATCCCACTTTTAACAGCATTATCAAAATGCTGATGAAGCGTCATTGATTCCGGCGTAGTGATGTGTGATTCTTCAAATACAACTCCATCATACGTGTCGATGCTTGAAATTATCGCACTTTCCGGCTTTTTGATGCTGTTTAAATAATCATCAAGTATGTATTTCATGAAATAAGTCGTCGTTGATTTGCCTTTTGTACCCGTTATTCCTACAAGGGTCAACTTATCCCACGCCTGATTGTAGTATAGGTCTGCAATAAGCGCCATGGCTTTTCTAGCATCACTTACGATAATATATGGAACATCTGCACTTATTTCTTCATATTTCACTTCAGAAACATATGCAAAACTTCCCTTACTTAACGCGTCTTTTAGGTATTCTTCTTTAAAGGACACCCCTTTGCAAATGAACATAGTGCCTTCTTTTACATCCTGCGAATTGTAAGACACATAAGTCACTTCACTCTCGCCTGCTTTATCCGGCACAAACGCTTCCACTACTAAACCTTCTTCTTTTAGAAGTGTTATATACTCATTTAATTTAAAAATCTTATTTCCCATTGTTGCCTCCACGTTACTGTTTTACAGCAATTTATATTTGATTAATTATTTTTGTAAATTACTATATTTGATTTAATGTTTTATATTCCATTTATATCTGTTTAAAAATTGTACGCCTTACGAAATCGTTTCAAAATCCGAATTAAGAAATCATATTCACTTGTAAGCGAGAGCTTTGCAAAACACATTCGTAAATTTTCAAGTTTTGCAATCGAGCGGCAAGTGCAATATGATTTCGAAACTTACTCGAACGGCAAACGAATACGATTTCAATTTGCCTATTTCGCAGACTTCCCTGAAACCTCAATAGCTTTGAGCGCCAGCACCTTCATTGCATCAATGTAAAAACCTTGCTCCATATTAAACATATCCATAAAAACTGAAAGTTCAGTGCAGCCCATTATGGCATGTTCGCATCCTAACTCCAAAAGCTCTGCTTCAACTTTTTTAAAATCTTCGTAATTTATTTCTCCGCCGTTTTTTATCCCATCATAAATTATTTTCATTACAAGTTTCTGGTTTTCAGGTGATGGCAATACCGCTACAAACCCTGCTTTTTCCAGTTCTTTTTGATATACACCAAGTTTTACCGTTCCGTCAGTTGCAATGATGCCTACTTTTGTGCCTTCTTTTTTGGCCGCTTTGATACCGCCTACAACTTCTCTAATCATATGTATTATTGGTATATTTATCTCTGCTTGAATCATGTCAGCAAAATAGTGCGCCGTATTACACGGGATCGCAATATGGCTAACTCCGCTGTTTTCAAGAAACTTACAATCAGACACAAGTAGCTCCAAAAGCGGCTTTATATTATCTGAGAGTAGCGACTCTGTCCGATCAGGAAGGGATGCATGATTTAAAATAATTAAATCAATATGCTCTTGGTCTTTGCTCGCTTTCGTATTTGCTATAATCATGCCATAAAAAAGCTGTGTCGCAAGAGGTCCCATTCCACCAAGAACACCTATCGGTTTAGAAAGTTTTGATTGCATAACTTAGTCTCCGTTTTCACTGTTTATGTATAGTTGTTATTATAAGATTTTAAAACCGTTTATGAAGTCGCTTCAGTAGCTTTC
>JGI20163J15578_10001051_pt1 | contig 11410 bp, 12 predicted proteins | sample TergutCu122P1_FD_15578 | JGI IMG/M metagenome (IMG submission 15578)
TTTTTATTCGCTTTTTGTCGGGTTTTTTGTTTATAAAGATCTGAAAATTCAGGATACCTACAAAGTCTTTTTGCAGTCAGCAACAATGACCGCCAAAATAATGTTTATTATTGCAACTGCGACACTGTTTTCTTTTGTATTGACTTTTGAAAGAGTTCCCCAAACAATTCTTGCGGGTCTGGGAGCGATAACTGACAACAGGATACTTACATTACTCCTCATTAACGTTGCTTTGCTTATCATGGGAACAACCATAGATACAACCTCAATCATTATAATTACGGTTCCCCTGTTTTGGCCGCTTATAACCTATCTTGGTATTGACCCGGTGCATTTTGGTTTAATAGTCACTGTTAACACTGCCATTGGATTTATTACTCCTCCGTTTGGTGTTTGTATTTTCACTGTCGCAAGTATTGCTAAAACGCGGATTGAACCGCTCTTTAAAGCTGTAGTGGTACCTGTTATANTTTTAATTTGCGGGCTTATGATAATTACATATTTTCCACAGGTTATTATGTTTATGGTTGGAAGGTAATATTTTTTTTAGGGGTACAAACATGGAAAATGCAGTTATTGTCAAGTCAAATGACTCTGTAGTTGCAGTAATAGAACCAGTTGCCAAAGGCAGTCCGGTTTTTTACCCCGGCTGCAAACAGCCGGTAGTGGCAGCGCAAGATATACCGGTTTATCATAAAATTGCCATTGTTGAAGTCAAAAAAGGGGAAAACGTGATCAGATACGGAGAAAGGATTGGCGTTGCCAGCGCTGACATAAGCCCTGGTGAACATGTGCACACGCACAACCTTTCAAGTGTGCGGGCCTAAAACAACGATAGGAGAGGGTTGACTTATGCATTTTATGGGGTACAAGCGAAGCGACGGCCGTGTAGGTATACGGAATCATGTTATGATTCTGCCCAGCTGCGCATGCTCGGGTGATGTAGCAAAAAAAATTACAGCAATGGTTCCTGGGACTGTCTGTATCAACAATCAAAACGGCTGCGGTCAGGTAAAGGGTGATATGAAAATAACNCTCGATCTGGTTTCCGGCTTTGCGGCCAATCCTAATGTTTTTGCCACACTGGTGGTTGGATTGGGTTGTGAGCAGATGCAATTTCCCATGATAAAGGAAAAAATCCAGTCGCTTACCAACAAGCCGCTTGAATATGTAGGCATTCATCAGGAAGGCGGTATCGCTGACACTATTAAAAAGGGCAGGCAAATTGCCTTTAGCCTTGTAGCGGAAGCAAATAAATGTATCCGACAGCAGTGTGACATCTCTAATTTGATTTTGGGTACAAACTGCGGCGGCTCCGATCCTACCTCCGGAATTTCGGCAAATCTGGTGGTGGGGGATGTATGCGACCGGCTGGCCGACCTGGGTGCTGCCTCGATTATCAGCGAAACTTCTGAATTTGTGGGCGCCGAGCAGGTACTGGCAAAACAGGCCAAAAATGCGGAAATTGGCCAGGAGATTATCAATATCGTTAAAAATTTTGAAGACAAGCTCTCTGCTGCAGGAGAAAGTCTTCGTGCGAGTAACCCTTCCCCCGGCAACATTGCCGCCGGTATTACCACTCTTGAGGAAAAGTCACTGGGCTGCATAAAAAAAGCGGGAACCCGCCCAATCCAGGCGGTAGTTTATCCCGGAAAGATGATTGATGTGCGCGGTACCCTGGTGATGGATACCGTTGCTTATGATTTGGCATCGGTTGCGGATATGACAGCTTCCGGTTCCCAGATGACAATTTTTACAACCGGCCTGGGTAATCCTTTAGGCAACCCAATAGCGCCTGTGCTCAAAATGACCGGAAACCGCAGAACCTTTGAATGGTGCAACGATTATATGGATTTTGATACCAGCGCCAGCATCAGAAATGAAAAAACCATACATGAGCTGGGCGGAGAGCTGCTTGAGCTTATCGTTGAGGTATGCAACGGCAGACTTGTTAAAGCGGAAGAATGGGGCATGACTGAGATTGCAATAAACCGCCTCTGTACTTTCTGTTAGGCGAAATCGCCTGCTTGATGCAATAATGAGCAAGGAGGTTTTATTAAGATGACTTTTATCGAGTTTCCCAAGATGAACTTAAAGGTCGAAGGAATGGAAAATATCCGCCTTCCAAAAATGATGAAGGTAAAGCAGATTTACGATAAAACCAAAATTGATGACATACCGGGTCATATTATACAGCAAATGGAAACTAATCTGCATAATAAAGCCGCATTAAAGGGAAAAAAGCTTTGTTTAACAGCAGGAAGCCGGGGAATTCCGCATTTGCCTCTCATCATTAAAACTATAATAAACAAGCTGAAAGAATGGGGCGCAGAACCCTTTATAATCCCGGCAATGGGCAGCCACGGTGCTGCCAAAGCCGAGGGGCAGACAGCTATTATAGCTGCATACGGCATTACAGAAGAAACAATGGGGGTTCCCATACGTTCTTCCATGGATGTTGTGCAAATCGGCGAGCTGCAGGATGGTACTCCCGTTTACTGTGACAAAATAGCCTTTGAGTCCGATGGAATCATTGCTTTAAATAAGGTCAAGCCGCACACAGACTTCCGCGCCGATCACGAAAGCGGCCTTTTAAAGATGCTGACCATAGGGGTTGCCAATCACCTGGGCGCATCCATGTTCCACATGAAAGGCTTTTCTACTTTTGCCGAACGAATTCCGCAAGTATACGATGTCTTTCTTGAAAAAAAAGTTCCGATATGCTTCGGCGTAGGCATAGTTCAGAACGCTTACGATGAAATAAGCGAGCTGGAGATAATGGAAAAAGAGCTTATCAAACAGAAAGATGCGGAGCTGCTTCAGATTGCGAAAAAGAAAATAGCAAAGTTTAAAATGCCAAAAATTGACGTATTGATCATTGATGAGATAGGTAAAAACATCAGCGGGAACGGGCATGACCCCAATATTACCGGCAGGAGTAACTCTCCGGGTTATGAAGACGTGATTGACATTCAGAAGGTTTTTATCCGCTCCTTAAACAAGGAAACGCAATACAACGGCAACGGAATTAATTGGGCGGACATTACTACCCGCAGATGTTTAAACAGTGTTGACTTTGAAAGCACCTGGATCGTTCTGATGACAAACACCGTGCTTCACGGAGGTAAAATCCCCATGTATGTGGAAACAGACCGTGACGCATTGTTTTTGGCCATACGCACATGTAACGGTATTGATTTCAACAAAGCTAAGGTTGTACGAATCAAGGATACGCTGAATATGGAGTTCATTGAAGTTTCGGAAAGCTTTTACGACGAATTAAAAGATCATCCGGAGGTAGAAATTACCGGGGAACCAAAAGAAATACAATTTGATGCGGAAGGGTTTATGATTTAATCAGAAAAGTTTTTGTTTTTTTATTTTTGGATACAATGAGGATGAAATTTTTTCCGCACTTTGCTTGACATCAGATATAATGTTGGAGGCGGAATCGGGAAAACTGAAAGAATTGAGTGAAACAGAAATTGCCCCCACTGCCGAACCGTCAGGCTGAAGCACGGGCGCTGCGAAGCAATAAAGGTTTTCACACGATTCGCAGTTGTCAATGGCATATCCTTGCCTGCTCGCCAGCATAAGCTCTGCAAGCAAATCTTTCCGGTTCATAATACTCTTTGGGGTCGCCCGCCGAAAGGTCATTCCCTGAATCAGTTTTTCCTGTTTGGGCTGGGGGGCAAATGCCAAAAGGCATTTGCCCAGGCCGGTCAGATGCAAGTCGTGCCGCTCTCCCCTGGGCGGGGAATTGACGATAGCTGTGGGAGGTTCAATTTTTTCCAGGCAAAGGACATAACCGTTCGTCTCAATGGCTACATGAGTGGCGGCATTATATTTTGTGGCCAGCCGGGCAATGTAAGGAAGCGATGTTTCTACAAGCTTATTGATGGTCGGCACTTTTGTGCCAAGTATGAACGCAGCGGCGCCCAATCTATACTTGCCGCTGCAGGGATCCTGAGTAATGTAATCAGAACCCTGCAATGTACGCAGCAAACGATGTGTTGTGGATGCAGGCATATCAAGCTTCTCGCTTATTTCTTTTAGTCTTAACTCCGGATTTTTCCGGGAGAACAGGGATAAAATATTCAAAGCCTTCAGCAGCGACTGGATCACCTGCCTGTCACGTTTGGCCATCGCTTAAACAATCCTCAGAGACACCTCACCCAGGTGGTCAAAGACAACGTTTACCGAGTCCCCGCGGCTTATGTTGAAAACTGGAGTAAAGGAACCGGAAAGAATGATTTCGCCGGCTTTGAGTTCCACTCCAAAGCTCAATAACATATTGGCAAGCCAGGTTACCGAGTTGATGGGATTCCCCATCACATTGCCGCTGGAACCGGTCTGTACCACCTCGCCGTTGCGGTAGGCGGTCATTCCCAATACACGCAGGTCAAGCCCGTCCAAAGGAACAATGCGGTTGCTCAGCACTACAGCCGCATAAGAAGCAGAATCTGCAACAGTATCCTGAATGCGAATTTTCCAGTCCTTTATGCGGCTGTCCACGATTTCCAGCGATGCGGCAATGCCGCGTGTTGCGTTAATAATATCCCATGGTTTTACCGGCAGCATATCCAGAGTCAGATCCTCGCCGAGTATAAAGGTAATTTCCGATTCAATCCTGGGCGCGATGAAGCGATCCAGTTCCAGAGTCCCTCCGTCGGTTAAAAGTCCTTCTGACGTGATGATTCCGTAATCCGGTTCCTGCACGCCAATCTGATCGCGGATTGCCTTGTTTGTCAGGCCTATTTTTTTTCCGATTACATGCAAGCCGCCGGCTTTTTTCAGCTCGACCACCCGTAACTGGATTTTGTATGCATCTTCCACAGTAATGCCGGGATAGCGGTCGGTAAGCGCTTCAATGGGTTTAAGGTCCATCTGTGCGCTATAAATTTCAGATGCCAGATTGTCAATAATTGACTGCTCCATCTCTATATCCTCCATGTTATGATGTATAAATTATATCATAACATAAATAATCAAAATTATGCCAATGCCGGTTTAACAATTTTCACCATGCGGAAAGAACATTGTTTTTCCTGAATTCACATTGCGCATGGCGGAAATTACTTTTTTTTATATTGAAAACCGGAAAGTAGCTATTACACTCTTTATATGCCCTTTACCAACGGAGGATGTTACGGAGGATATTACTATGAAAAAAGCTAAAGCGGCTGTCATTGGACCCGGCAACATTGGGACTGATCTAATGTACAAAATACTTCGCAGCGGTTTGCTTGAAATGTCCCTGATGATTGGCGTGGAAGAATCTGAAGGGATTAAACGCGCTAAAACTCTTGGAGTGGAAACTTCTGTCGAAGGCGTCGATTATCTGGTGAAGAATCCGGACAAGGCGGATATTATCTTTGACGCAACAACCGCCAGAGCTCATATCGAAACCAATGCGCCTGCCGCTGACAAGCTGGGTAAAATCATCATTGACCTTACCCCTGCTGCGGTGGGCAAAATTGTTTCGCCAATGGTGAATATGCAGGATGCCCTCAGTGTACGCAACGTCAATCTCATCACCTGCGGAGGGCAGGCGGCAACACCCATAATTCATGCAATTGCAGGTATTGTGCCGCTTTCCTATGTTGAGGTGATAACTTCGGTGGCCAGCAAATCCGCCGGGCCCGGTACCCGTTTCAATATCGACGAATACACCTCAACTACCTCCAGGGCTATCATGCAGTTAACCAATACCGAACGAGCCAAGGTTATGACCATTTTTAACCCCGCTGTACCGGAAGTACCCATGCGTAACACAATTTATGCTGTTCCAAAAAGTTCCTGCGAATTAAAAGAAGTGGAAAAATCCGTTGTTGCGATGGCGGCGATGATTAAGGAATTTGTGCCGGGTTATGAACTGGTGTTAAAGCCGGTTGCAGAAAAAGACCATATTACTACGATAGTCACGATTGCCGGGCAGGGAGATTTTTTGCCGCCATACGCGGGCAATCTGGACATTGAAACAGCTTCGGCTGTCAGGGTTGGTGAACTGTTTGCCCGGCAAATGATGGAGGAAAGCCGATGAATGTAAAGATCATTGACACGACTCTGCGTGACGGAAGCCACGCCGTTGCGCATAACTTTACTCCCGATCAGGTTAAACGCGTTTGCAAAGGTCTGGAAGATGCCGGAGTGTATTGTGCCGAAGTTGGCCACGGCGCCGGATTGGGCGGCTCCATCATAATGTTCGGGTTAGGGAAGCACGATTCAATCGAACTCGTCAAAGCGGCAAAATCAGCGGTTTCACGTTTGAAAATTGCTGCGCTGCTGGTGCCGGGCCTTGGTACAATGGAGGACTTAAGGCAGGGAGTAGACGCGGGCCTTGATATGGTCCGCGTGGCAGTACATTGTACCGAAGCGGATGTCGGCGCACAGCATGTCCGGTTGGGTAAAAAGCTCGGGCTTGAAACCATAATGTTTTTCATGATGACCCATATGATTTCTCCGGAAGAACTGGCCGAACAGGCAAAAATGGCTGAGGAATACGGTGCGGACGCTGTGTATTTCGCCGACTCAGCGGGTTACATGGTACCCAGCCAGATTCGCGATCGTGTTGAGGCGGCCAGGAAGCTGATCAAGGTGCCCATTGGTTTGCATACCCACAACAATATCGGCCTTGGTGTGGGCAATGTCATTGCCGGGGCGGAAGCCGGCTGTATTTTTTTCGACGGCTCATTGGAGGGACTTGGTGCCGGAAGCGGCAACGGAAGTACCCAGGCTATTGTAGCTTCACTGGAAAAGATGGGCTTTACTACCGGATGTGATCTCTACAAGCTGATCGAAACCGGCACCAAAGATGTACGCCCTTTAATCCGCCATTCTCTTGAGATCACCGGCCAGAGCATCATTCTGGGAAATATCGGCGTTTACTCAAGTTTTTATCTCCCTGTTATTGAGGCTTCGGAAAAATACGGGATCGAACCAAAATTGATTTTTGAAGAACTCGGACGCAGAAAAGTAGTCGGCGGCCAGGAAGATCAGATCATAGAGATTTGCCATAAAATTCTTGAAGAGAGAGAAAAAAACGAGAAGTGATAAGGTGAAAACAATTGTGATTGGCGGCATAGCCGCCGGCATGAGTACGGCCAGTAAACTAAAGCGTCTTGCGCCTAACGAACATATCATTGTCGTGGAAAGAGGGGAAGAAACCTCTTACGGCGCATGCGGGCTTCCGTATTATATTTCCGGCGTCAATCCGGTTGAAGATTTGCTGAGAATACGCAAAGCGGATGTCTTTCGCCAGGCCGGCATTGATTTGCGCCTTCGTTGTGAAGTTACAGGGGTAGATGCAGAAAACCGCCGGGTCACCGTCAAAAACCTTGTAACTGATGACGAAGTAACAGAAAGTTACGATTGCCTGGTTGCAGCCTCAGGCGCGGACAGTATCATGCCCTCTTTTGAAAACCGGGATCTGGGCGGAATTTTTACGCTTAAAACCATTGCTGATGCAAACCGCATAAAACAGGAGCTGACTGAAGAAGTAAAAAATATCGCCGTGATAGGCGGAGGAAACATCGGCCTGGAAATGGTTGAGTCCTTTCTCGAACTTGGACGAAATGTCGCACTTTTCGAGCAGGCCCCAAGATTGCTGCCCGGCTTTGATTCTGAAATTTCCGGCAGCCTGTTTGATTTTCTTGTCGGTAAAGGGGTCAAGATTCATTTAGGCAAGGCAGTCACCGGCTTTGAGGGAAAAGGCAGGCTGCAAGCGGTAAGAAGCGGTGCCGGACATATCCCTGCCGATCTGGCGCTGGTTGCAGTGGGCGTCAGGCCAAACACCGGTTTTCTTGTGGGAAGCGGCATAAAAATGCTGCCTAACGGGGCGATTCTGGTCAACGAATACATGGAAAGCTCCATTCCCGGCATTTATGCCGCCGGAGATTGCGCCAGTGTTTTTCACAGAATTCTAAAAAAACAAATGTATATGCCGCTTGCTACCAATGCCAATAAACAAGGACGCTATATAGCCGAAAACATCATGGGTAACCGGCGCCGTTACATCACCGCATTGGGCACTTTCATGATTAAGGTATGCGAAATGGAATTGGCTAAAACCGGCATAAGTGAAGGTGAGGCGCAAACCCACAGTATCCCCTGCCTGAGTATTTGTATTGACGGGCCCAATCGTGCGCCTTATTACCCCGGGGGTACAATGATAAAAATCAAACTGGTTTTTTGCCCCGGTTCCGGTAAACTATTGGGCGCACAGCTCATGGGCGGACAGGGCGCAGCGCTCCGTATCAACACGCTGGCCGCCTGCATCACTGCGGGAATGACCGTTGAAGAAATCGGGGAGCTGGATTTCGGTTATGCGCCGCCCTACGCAATGCCCTGGGATGTTATACATGTAGCGGCTAACATGGCTCAGGCAAAATTTGAAAAAAACAAAAGCGGTTAATATGAGCGATAAATTAATCAGTCCGGATTATGCCGTGAGTTTGGCGCAGGACGGATACACCCTTGCCTTTGGGGGAAATGTTCTTTATCGCAGTCCCGTTAAAATTGCAAAAAAACTTGCCCGTGCCGGTAAACAAGGACTTCATCTTGTTAAAACCGCTGTTGCACTGGAGGCAGATATCCTTTGCGGGGCCGCTTGTGTATCCACAGTATCCGCCGGATTTGTAGGTTATGAGATTAATTTTGGTTTGTGTCATTTTTACCGCAAGGCAGCGGAAAGCGGCATAATCAAAGCGGAAGAGCACTCTTGTTACTCTGTGATCACCGCATTAAGAGCTTCCGTTCAGGGAGTGCCTTTTTTGCCCATCCGGGGAATGTTGGGCAGTGACTTGATGGAAGCAATCGGCTTTAAGACCGTAATTGACCCATATTCAGGTGAAGAACTGGCGGCAATTCGGGCTATCTGTCCTGATATTGCTTTTATTCATGTCCAAAAGGCGGACAAAGCCGGTAACGCCGAAATCATTGGCCCAACATACGAAGACCTCATTGTCGCCCGCAGCGCAAAAATGCTTATTATTTCCTGCGAAGAACTTGTAGATGACGATTATTTCGGCCTGTCAAAAAAAGCCAATATCTCTCAAGTGCTCACAGATCATGTTGTTTATCTTCCGGGCGGCGCAAAGCCAGGTGCTTGTGAAGGGTATTACGATGTAGATGAGCAGGAAATGCAGTGTTTTAAGAACTTGAAGACCCCGGAGGAACTTATGCGATATTTACGGGATGAGGAAAAAAAGGAATGAGCGCTTTTACAAAATCCGATCTTATGACCATCGTTATTGCGCGATACCTAACAGATGTTAAAAGCTGCTTTCATGGTTTGGCCTCCACCGTTCCGATGGTTGGCATCATATTAACACGAAAGCTTTACAATCCTGAGCTTCTTTATCTGAACATCACCGGCGGAGTTAATATACAGGATGCCGGCCTCACAGTTTCCACTGACGGCGGCAATTTATTAAGATCCTCCAAAAGCAGCTTTAACCTAACCGATATATTTGATTACGCTGCACGGGGCAGGCTTGAAGTTGCCTTTCTTTCAGGGGGGCAGGTAGACAGAAAAGCTCAAATCAACAACACGGTAATAGGCACATTTGCCCACCCAAAGGTAAAGCTTCCCGGCGGCGCAGGAAGCGCGGTTTTAATTCCCAATTGCAAGCGAGCCTTTATCTGGAAAACAAAACACGACAAACGTTCCTTTGTGGAGCAGGTGGATTTTGTCACAAGCAAGGGCAATGTTGATTATGTTTTTACGCCTCTTTGCGTTTTTAAAAATATTGACGGTTTGCTGATGCTGGATGGAATTATGCCGGATTCCTCTATCGATGAAATTATGGAAAACACCGGCTTCCAGATAATTGTCAATTCAGACAGAATGATAGATCCTCCCACTGAATCGGAGCTTTCTGCTCTTTCTTCTTTAGACCCCACGCGCTGCCGCGATGCTGAATTTTAATTCATTGTTCATCGCCGGCAAAATTAATTTGCGGAATATTCCAACGAATGTGTTATATTATGCACTCTTTGGTTCCAGTTTTATCTGTAGTCCGAGAATTTCAAGCAAGCGGAAGACAGTTTTAAATGAAGGGTTTCCATCAGGGGCAAGCGATTTATATAACCCTTTTCTTGTCACGCCTAACTCCCTGGCAATCTGTGTCATGCCTTTGGAACGTGAAATGTCGCCAATAATTTTTAACAAATATTCAGGGTCATTTTCCGCTATAGCACCTTCAAGGAAAGCAATAATGTCCTCTTTAGTTTCAATGACTTCTGCGGTGTCGTATTCAGCAAAAGATACCTTTTTCTTGGTCGTTGCTTTCATATTATTCCTCCTTATAGGCTCTGGCTATTTTTTTGGCTTTTTCAATATCGTTTTGCTGTGTGGACTCATCGCCGCCGCAAAGTAAAAGAATAACTTCTTTACCGGTATCTTTAAAATAAACCCTCTACCCAGGGCCGTAGTGGATTTTCATTTCGGAACAACCTTCACCTATTGGTTCAACTTCACCTGGGTTGCCTTTTGAAAATTGGTCTATTCGTCTGTCAATAATTTGCTTTCCAACGCTGTCTCTAAGTTTTTTATGCCAATTGAGAAATACATCGGAACGTTTAATTCTCATGTTAAAAGTGTGTATTATAGTACACGCTTTGTCAAGGGAAAAACTTCAAAAATTTCTTGTTTTTACTGTATAGCTAAAATAGAGGAGCCGCCCGCAATGCAAAACCTTTCCCTTTCCGTGGAACCAAATGGTTCCAAAGAATGCCGCAGTGTGCTTCCGCAGCCGGAAAGAGAAATAACTAAATGATGCTAATAATCGCTTTTGCCTTTTCGGGATTTTTTCATTAACTTTCGTGCTATGGCCTTCTTTTTCCTGTTCAGGATTGTGGAGGGCTTCTCGTAGTATTCGCGTTTTTTAAATTCCCGTATAATGCCTTCTTTTTCCACCAGCCGCTTAAAACGTTTAATGGCTTTTTCAAGCATTTCATTATCATCTATGATGATATGAGCCAAATGAATTCACCTCCTTTTTTATCAAATTAATATACAGCTTCGCGCTGGTAATTTTTTAGTCTATCAATTATATCGTTTTTGTCAAGGACAGGACGATACAAAAATGCATAAGGGTCGGCGTATACGCCGGATACCCGGATTTCCCAATGCAGATGGGGCCCGGTGGCTAGGCCTGTGGCTCCTGATTTCCCCAAAAGATCACCGGCTTCAACGACGGAATTTTCGCTTACAGCGATGCTGCTTAAATGGTAATAAAGGGAAAAAATGCCGGGCAAATGTTCCAAAACCACAGAGTATCCTGTAATGATCCGGTACCTTGCCAATACAACCCTTCCCGCCGCGGAGGCCAGGACTTCGGTTCCTGTGGGGATGCCGTAGTCCACTCCGGTGTGAATGGCAACATCACTGCCGCCGTCAACATATTGA
>JGI20163J15578_10001053_pt1 | contig 11404 bp, 16 predicted proteins | sample TergutCu122P1_FD_15578 | JGI IMG/M metagenome (IMG submission 15578)
GGGTTGTATTTCATGGACTTAGAGAAGTCTATGGTGTTTACAATTTTAATGGTATAGCCCTTATCCAATAACATTTTGCCACATTCTTCCACGAGGCCGCCTTTCGGGTCCGTGATTACGAAAGAAACTGGAAAATCCTTGGATTCGCAGTTCATTAGATTGGGCTTAACATAGAATCGGGTCTTTCCCGAACCTGAGCCACCGATAATTAAGATGTTTTTATTTCTTGCAAACTTAACCGGCTTGGGGCGGCTATTCATAGTTAGTGATTCCGTTTGGGTTAAGATAATATTATTATCGGGGTTGGAATCGGCGTAATTACGAGCATCAGCAGGGCGGCCCCAACGCGCGGAACCGTGTTCTCGGTCGGGGCGATAGTTCTTCCTGTTTAGGTGCTGATAGCCGACAAAAGCCATAAAAAGCGTAGCTATAATAGCCGCTAATATGGCACTATGAATTGGAGCGCCAATAACCATATCATTGGCAATCCAAACGCCGACAAAGATAAACAGAAATGCGCCTGTGTACATGGCGAAATACTTCCGGCCGCTCATCGTTGATGCCCCGTTTGCCGCATGATTTTTTCGGGCTTCACATGGTCGGTCACACGGGAGGCCATACGCTTAAACTGCTCCCACGGAGTTTCTTTCTTGGCAGCAAGCTGTCTGTTGGTAAAATCCCTAAAGGCGTTCGCCATTGTCGCCCGGTCTTTTGCCATGAAATATACCTGCCATGTGGGAGGGGAAGTGCCTTCGTTTTTCTTCAGTCCGTAGTCGATTTTATATTGCCGTGCTATTGTTTCAAAACCAAGAACGGATTTGTCGGACACTTCTAGGTCATCAAGGGCATCCCCTTTCTTCTTCGCCGTCTTTTGAATGTTTTTGTATTTGCTGCCAGAGCCGACTATATGCCTGTGTTTGGATGAACTATTACCGGAGGATGCTCTAACGGCATTAATTCCGTCAATACCCATATCCTTTAAGCCCTTAGTTAAACCCAACACCAACTTACACGACACCGCCAGGCTTTCAGCAGATAATTTTGCCAAAGGAACGGCAACCTTAAAAGCACCCTGCGAAACTTTTCTTAGTGCGGCCTTTTCCTGTTCCAGCATAGAATCAGATACTTCGTTCATATATCACTCCCTTCCATCGCCGCCGCTAAACATCAAAGCACCGCTTCCGAGCGACTTTTTCTTATAGGTGATTTTTTCGCTTCATTCACGATGCTTTTTTCAGTTTGGCGGCTGCGTTCCTTCAATTTTTCTTGCATAAATATCACAGTGTCGTTGTAATCGTTACCAATAGGCGGCGGGGCAATGTAAATGTTGATGTGTTCATAACTTTCGTTACCCATCAATTCATTAACAAGCCGTTCTGTTGCTTCCTTGCCCGGTTTGTCATTATCCAAGCAGAAGTATATAGCGCTTATTTGCGGATTGTTTTCAAGGAAAGTGTTTAATGCCAAGCCAGAAACGCCACCCAGGGAAAGCCTGTAACCATCCCAATCCGTACTGCCTATTTGCGCTATTGAAGCATGGCTCAAGCTGTCGATTGCACTCTCGAAAACATATAACCGCTCTGTTTTACGCTGTCCGTTGACATTGTTTTTACTCGGCGGCAGACAAAAGCCGAACGCCTTGTTAGAGCCGGTCACATCCTTTTTCATGTCCGTTTGTATGCCTCGTTCACAAGCGTATTTCGCCGAGCTTTGGCTATCAAAGCCAACAAACACACAGGATTGCTTTGCGCTTTGGTAGAGCAAGTTCATTTTGATACAGTCCGATATGACAGTTTCTTCGATACCGCGCCCTTTCAAATATGAAATTGCATCATCATTATGTGCATGGGCTTCCGGTAACATAAAAAAACGCCCATCAGCTTGTGATATGGGCTTTTCAGGTGGAGCGCGTTTATCTGCCGAATGTGCTATAAATGTTCCTTCTCCGAGCAATTCCCGTACTGCTTCCGTAAATTCAAGTCCACGGACTTTAACGAGGTAGTCAATGGCATTTGTGCCACCTATGCCACGAGAGAACCAATGGAATTTACCATTACTGATTTTAAGGCTATCATGGTCTTTCAGCCTGTACTCGCCGGGGGCAGATGAAATCAGATTACCCGGTTCGCTCCGGCGTAGGTAGTCCAGCAGATTTACATCCCGTGCCTTTTCAATCTGCTCCGGGGTTACATAATCTCTTTCCATTTCTTTTTACCTCGCTTATTGGCCTTGCCCCTTTTTGCCGGTGTTTTTAAGCATTTGCCATCACTTGTGGTGCAGGAAAAGTTATACCCGACAAAGGGACAGCCTGCACAACCTTCACGATAATCCGTGTGGTACTGCGTAGCTCCATGAAATTCTCGCTTCTTTTCTATAACATTGCTATTTTTCCTTGGCACACATCACACCTTCCTTCCATTATAATTAGTCTACTTCATAACCTGCTTGCCGATAGGCTTCACCCAAGCGGTCATACTCCAAGTCCTCAACACGTTCTTGGAGGGCATGAAGTTTATTGCGGGTATTTCGGGCGATAAAAAAAGAAGCCGCTATGAAAGCAACTCCTAAAACCATACCCGCTATACTTGTGAACCTCTGAAAACTGCACTTGCTGATAGAATCATCCCCTTTCGTTTTTCTGTGGAAATGCAAAGCCACCACGCCTTGGGTTGCAAGGAATGGTGGCCTGTTTGCATTTCTTCACACATACATATTACCACAGATATTCGCAAAAAGTTTGGACACTTTCGGCTTTTTATTGGACACTTTTCAAAGAATTTTGGACAAAATCGGCTTAAAATTGGACACTTTCAAGGAAAAATTGGACACATTTGCAGTCGAAAGCCTGTAATTACAGGCTTTTTTCCGATTAGCTCTTACCGCTTATATTATGGGTGTTAAACAAATAGTTACTTGTTATCAAAGCGGATTTTTAGTTTGCGGTAATAATTCTCGATGCTTTTATCTCCTTCATTATCAAGAAACAAACAATACGGTAAGCTGTCCGTTTCTTTGTGCTTTATCACACAAGCACAGCACTTTTTGTGGTTCGGGCAAGTCGTTTTAGGACAAGCACATTCTTTCGCAGTATCACAGTTCATACCATATCTCCTAACAACAATTTTTATTGCCGCCGTCATCTGAACAGCCGCAAGTTGGTNCATTCCCTGTAACCCAACTATATATAATTGCCGCAGCGCAACCCACACCGGCGTTTACTTCAATAGCTTCCGCAGGGCAGTTTAAGNCGCAAGCACCACATTCCATGCAGAGGTCTTTATCGGTAATTTGCGCTTTTTTATCGACTATCTCAAATACCCCATGCGGGCAGACTTCTGTGCAGCGCTTACAGCCAAAGCATTTATCCGAGTTATAAGCAAGGGTAGTTACATTTTCAAGGTATCTGTGCTTCATCACTTTTTCCTCCTGCCTAATATGTGAACGCCAAGTGTAATCGCCGTACCAACCGCTGCCGCACCTACCATCCACGGCAGAGCTTTTTTCATTTCTTTATTTACGCCGGATGGCGATGTATAAGTTGATGCGCCTGTAAAATTCATGGCAAGAAATGAAGATATAGCTGGGAATAACAACAGATGTCCTGCCGAAAGCAAGCGGTTTCCTTTTTTGAATCCACCTGTGAAACCCAAAACCCAAGCAGTACATTCTAACCCCATCAGCCAACCTTTTAGGGAAAATGCTTTGCCCGGTATATACGGTAAAAGTGTTGGGGTAATTACCGCGCCTGATAAAACAGACCCGATTAAACCAACAAAATCTTGCTTACCAAACGGTCGCATAATAAACTTATTTGCAAATAGCATTACCCCCATCACAGGCAATGCCGTTTTTAATACAGGTACTAATTCCATTGGCGTAAGCACAAGCCTATCCCACATATTAAATTGTACTGTTCGCATTTCTTTCGTGGCTTCATAGCCTGCGTTTATATACGCCTTTATGTCCTCTGCTCTGACGGGGCCGTATTTAACATCATACCCTGAGCGGCTTTTAACTTCATGTGCGCTCACACCCGTTGCACCAAGCTGTGGCAAGACGAGCTTCTTATGCGACACATATTTTGCAAGCTCAGATGCTTCTATGCGATGAACTAACTCATTTGTTCCAAATGTACCTTTGCCGGCCGCACACCATACGTTAATGCCTTTTGTGTCGAGGATTAACAGCCAACAATCCAAACCGTCAAGATTTTTCCGTAGAATATCAAAAGTCAATTTGTAATTCGCGCTGACAAATACAGGCGATTCATTTGTAGGCTTACCTATGGCATATAACCCCGGTTCAACTGTATAGTCCATTCGACCGATACCCCAACGAGCTTTCCATGCGCCGAGAGTATCTCCAATCGTAAGCGATGTTAAAGCTGTTTTTACGGCTACTTCATTACAAGAATCGCCTGCTAAACAACAAGATTTTTCAATCATATGCAGCACCCCTCAATTTTTGTTTCAAGTATAGTTGTAAGTTTTTTCATTAGTGAAGCTGCAGCTTCACAGCCTGCCGCACTAATAGAGTAATATGTCCATTTACCTTCTTTTCGAGCGGTAACGATGCCGCTTTCAATAAGGATTTTCATATGGTGGGATAGTGTTGGTTGCGTGATATTTAATTTTTCATGCAACACGCAAGCGCACTTTTCACCGTTTTGGAGCATTTCCAATATCGTTAAACGGTTTTCATCACAAAATGCTTTGAAAATCCTTGCATTGTCTGAATGTTTATTTTTCAATGTTCATCTCCTCACATAGAAATTTATCTATACAAGAGTATATGCTTCATATAGAAATATGTCAATGTGTTTTTTTGATTCATCCGACATTTATGCAAAATACAAAGGCCGCTATCCCCTGTAATATAATGAATAGCGGCTTGCTTGCAGTTAGACACAAACCGATAAAGTAACTGTTGGTTAGGGCATTTACGGATAGTAACAATACCCTTATCCCCTTTTTTTCTTATGGCTTGCACCGAAGAACCTATCCAGTTTTTTATATATGCCGAACTCGCTCATATGAACTTTCTCTGCCACCTTGAGTATGCTCAAACCATCAAAATAATGTTGTTTTATGATGGTTTTCAACTGTTGGTTTGGGATTTGGTTCACCGCCGCCACGATTTTGTGCATTTCATATTTCAGCACAGTGCGCTCTGCGTTTAATGCCTCAATCCTTGAATTAAGCTGCTCCCTGTCCTTTTCAAGCGTAATAATGAAGTCTGCTATTTTATCGCGCTTGTCGGTGCTGCCCGGCATCCCTGTGATTACAGGACTGACGTTGATATTGTATTTGTTGAGTTCAGCCAGTTCGTCCTCGGCTTCTTTTATATTTTTATCCAGCTCTACGACTTGAGAACGTAAAAGGCCATATTGGCTCAATTCATTGCGATTCAACACAAACTCAGCCATTTTGCACCTCCTTATCCTCGGTCGCTTTTTCGTTTAGATGTTTTAGCAATCGCTCCTTCTCCAAGCACTCCAAATTATCGAAGTACCGCTTACGCTCTATGTCTTTAATGCCTTTAACAAGCAATTCCACAATCTGCCCCGGTTTTGGCAGATAGCCTTTCTTGTCAGCAATGATGAAGTTATGGACAGCTTCTTCCAGCAGTGCAGGGTCGGTGTCCTTAAAGGCTCGAAGCCATGTATCTTCAACAATGGAAACATAGTCTTTATCGCTTTTTAGGTATTCTGTATCGAAAAGGACACGCACCCGATAACACTCGCCAACTACCTTTGCATCGTGAATCAGCTTTGCGGCATCATCAGGGTTGGCAAGCTGGTTATTGGGTGATTCCACAAGGGTTTGCATTGCAGTTATTTCACTCATGCCTAACACCACCTTTTTGTTGATTATGGATTTTGAATACGAAAGCCAATTTCACAATACGGAAATTGGAATAAAAAAAGCCATGAAGGATAGGTTTTTTGGCTATCAATCATGGCTTGTAGCATTGGCTCGTGAACGCAACCGTTTTTCGATAAACTCCACCTGCTTGCGTTGCACTGGGTCGAGGGGTTTGCCGTCTACGGTTATGCCACTGTAGCGTTCTTCTAAAACGGCAGACTCGCTGATACGCAACGGGTCCATTTCATCTTCCCATCTGCGGCCGTTAAGCCATGTGGCAGGGTGAGGGATATAACGACCATCTTCGGCAAGCCACTCTTTTGTTTGACGGCGATACTCCAAGGCATTGGCAATCAAGTCAAAGAGGGCTTGGTCGGGCTTTAATTTCATCCATGCTTTTTTTGCTTGCTGCTTGCTCTCTTTGCGTGGATAGAGCTTCCAAAACTCGTCAAAGAGCAGTTCACAAGCATCAACCACTTCACCGGTAACGATTTCAGAATCACACACGCCCGCCGTAGGCGCACCTTTTTGTGTGTTAGTCTTATTCGTTAATCTCTTATGGTTAATCTCTTGTTTATTCTCTGGTATTGCATAGCCCAAGTTGAGCTGTTCCAACGGCTCACTTTGAGCTGATGGAGTAGCCCATATTGGGCTTTCCGAATGGCTCACTTTGGGCTGTTCGATAAGCTCATTATGGGCTAATGGAGTGGGGCAACATGGGCTACTCGGTTGGCTCATATTGGGCCGTTCGTCTGATGTGTTTTGCTTTAGTTGTTTTTGTTCAGCATTGTTTTCATTTAACCACTCATTAATAGCCGCATAATCAATGGTATACCAACCCGTGTGGTCCATCTTCTTTTTGTTGTAATTACCTTTTATGAGAAACCCTAGTTCAAGCAGTCTTGTAATTGTGCGCTTGACGGTGTTAAAACTCCAAAACTTAAAGTCACGGTCACGATAACCCTGTATCGTTCCATATGTCCAGTAATGCCCGTCACGGTAATTTGAGCCTGTTGCTTTGTTTTTCTCTATCCAGTAGTGAAGCTGCTGTAAGACAATGGCTTCATTAAGTCCTATTGCGCAAGCCAATTCGGTGTTTATGACCTTTGGCTCGATGTTATAGAATATGTTTAACATGTTTCTCTCTCCTTTGGATGTGGGGAAATAAAAAAGGAAGCATACGAGCCGAAAGGCGCATTGTTTATTTGCGCCAGTGATGTTCGGTTTATTGCTTTCTTTGTTTTTCTCGTTCTTTCCGGCGTTCCTCTCGCATGATGTTCCCTAAAGCCGCTGATGCGGTGGGGTCTTTGTATGCTTGACGGTGCCGCTCTTTTTTATTGTTGATGTTTTGGGCTTTTTCGCCCGGTTTTTCTGTTTTCCATATGCTTGGAAATACTCTATTGGTTGTTGAATTGTTCATGTGTTTGCTCCTTATCTGTTTATTTTCGGGAATAGAAAAACCGCCGAATCATTGATGAAACGACGGTTTTAGAAGTTGTGACACCAGTGGTGACACAAATATTAAATTTCCTCTTGTATAATTCGCATTTATTGGGTATAATAAATGTGTTATACATCCACTTTTTAGAACGTAAAACGGTATATTGGATAGAGGTGTTGTACAATGAGGCAAATTGGTACATTTATTGAATATCGTGATGGGCTGTGGATAGCAAGCTGCGAAGAATTACGAATAACGTTAGAGGGCAGTTCTTATGATGCCCTTGTTATACGAATGAAGGCAGCCATACAGGAAATTGCAGAGGTAGAGTTAGCGCATAACGGCGATATAAAGCTGATTATTACTACGAAGGAAAAAATCGAAGTAATAAAGGATACTGATTGATAAATGGCTACGCAACAAACTACATTTTAGAATTTATTCGCACAAAATAATGTGAGGTGACGCTATTTTATGGAACGTAAAATTATGAAAAAATTATTAGAGTGGAAAGACAGTCCACGGCGTAAGCCTTTGGTGCTTTCCGGTGCAAGGCAAGTAGGCAAGACATACATCTCCTTGACCTTCGGAAAAGAGCAGTATAAAAACACCGTATATCTCAACATGGAGGATTCAGGCGAAGTTACGGCCATATTCGAACGTGACCTAAAGCCGGAGCGCATTATACGGGAGCTTTCGGCACATTCGGGACAGAGCATATTTCCTGGAGATACACTCATTATCTTTGACGAGATTCAATCCTGTGAAAGAGCGTTGACATCCTTAAAATATTTCTGCGAAAATGCGCCCGAATACCACATCATTGCTGCCGGAAGTTTATTAGGAGTGGCAACTAACCGCAAAGACTACTCGTTCCCGGTCGGCAAGGTAGATATGCTTACGATGCTCCCGTTGGATTTTGAAGAATACTTGTTGGCAACCGGCAATGGGGCTATCTTGGAATTGATTAAGGAATCTTATGAGAACTTCATTCCACTTTCATTACATGAAACAGCTATGGATATTTACAAGACATATCTTGTGGTCGGCGGTATGCCCCAAGCTGTTTTGGAGTATGCCAAAACCAACGACTTCAATTTTGTTCTAGCAGCACAAAAAACAATCAATGACGGCTACATTGCTGATATGGCAAAGTATGCGACCGCTAACGAAACAACAAAGATAAAGGCAGCGTGGGAAAGTCTGCCCGCTCAGTTGGCAAAGGAAAATCGTAAATTTCAGTACAAAGTCATAAAGTCCGGTGCGAAAGCCCACGAATACGAACTGCCCATTGACTGGATGAAGTTTGCCGGAATCATTAATAAATGTGTTCGTATCACGGAGGGCAAGTTGCCACTGACAGCTTACGCCGACAACGATTCATTTAAGATATACATGGTGGACACAGGGCTTTTGTGTTCCAAGTTTGGTATCGCTGCGAATGTTGTTATAAACGGTCCGCCGTCTTTTGACGGATTCAAAGGCGCACTTGCTGAAAATTACATTTGCCAATGCCTTGTTGCAAATGGATTCACTCCTTTTTACTGGAGCAGCCCAGGTAAGGCAGAGCTTGACTTTGTGTTTCAAGATAGCCAGGGCAATATTGTTCCTTTGGAGGGTAAATCGGCTGATAATGTGAAGTCAAAGAGCTTGAGGCAGTTTGTATCAATATACAAGCCGGAGTATTCGGTAAGGGTATCAGCCAAAAACTTCGGTTATGAAAATAATATCAAGAGCATACCGCTTTACGCGCTGTTTTGTTTAATGCCGTAGTGAAAGTAAAAACCCGTCACATTAAAATTGTGGCGGGTTAGTTTGTTATGGAATCATCCCCTCGGACATCTCTCCCAACTCTCCCAATTCTCCCTTCTCTCCCTTTGTATCGGGAGAGATTTGCGAGGCATGCAAGAATTTGAACAAATACACTGCACAATGGCGTAATATGCCGTGTGTTTGTTCACGCAGTAGAGATATATTGAAAAACGTTTTTGAAGATTTTACGGCTATACTGCATAGCTATTCAAATCACTCCAACATCATCTGGCTATAAACTGAATATACCGTGTAGTTATTGGAGGTATATCATATGGCCGTTAAAAGTGTATCAATCCGTTTTGAAGAAGAAATGCTACATAAACTCAGTTTTGTTGCTGATTATGAAGGCCGCTCAGTAAATAGCCACATATTAGTTCTTGTACGTGAAAGTATAGCGGGCTTTGAAGAACGGCACGGAAAAATTGAGGGTAGCATATCACCGGATGAAAATGTAAAACCCCCTCGCAAATCATAGTATTAAACACATGGCAAGGTTGCCAAACAGAACATTGTTTGGCAACCTTGTTTTTTTGTTTGTTTTCCTTGATATTACTGCGTTTCTCCAATAGTAAATATCAAGGTTGCCAAGATTGCCAACTTATTTAGCCTGTGGTCTGTTGCGTTGCAGAATCTCTTTCAAAGCAAAAAATGCTTCACTGAGTATTACTTTTTCGTTGTCGGTACAATCGGCAAGCATCCCTTCTTCAGTGAATCCTCTCCGAATCCGCATAGCATCTGCGCCGTCATAAAATAAATCATCCAGCGTTAGCCCAAACAGTCCAGCTATCTGACGATATGTGCCAATGCTTGCCCTTTCATTCCCAGTTTCGACAAGGCTCCAATACTGCGGTGTAATAAAACACTTTTCTGCCGCTTGCGCCTGCGTAAACCTTACTGCCTTGCGTGCCGCACGAATGCGATTTCCGACTTCTTTCAAGTCGATGTCATGGAAATTTTCCATTTTTCAACACTCCTATCAAAGTTTTTTGAGTATAGCTACATGGTGTAGCTACCTCTCTCCATGATAGAATGTTCTCAAGTCACATCGAAAGGAATTTCGTGATAATGAGTGAAAAAATGGCGCAAACACTGCCCCTGCGGTACTATTCCACGGTTACAGCAAAAGAGGTTAATTGGTTATGGTATCCCTATATTCCTTTCGGGAAAATAACGATTATACAAGGTGACCCAGGAGATGGGAAAACCACTCTCGTATTAAATATCGCTTCACTCCTTTCTGTCGGCTGTTCCATGCCCGATACGGACATAGAAATTGAGCCTATGAAAATTATTTACCAGAGTGCAGAAGATGGTGCGGAAGATACAATAAAGCCACGGCTTATAAGTGCCGGAGCAGACTGCACCAGAATTGCTTTTATAGATGATTCAATACAGGGGCTTACCCTTAACAGCACACGAATTGAAAGTGCCATAACTGAAATGAACGCTAAACTGTTGGTAATCGACCCTTTACAGGCTTTTCTTGGCGAAAGCGGTGAAATGAATAGAGCAGACGGCATTCGCCCATTGATGAAGCATTTAACTACAGTCGCAGACCGCACAGGATGTGCGATTGTAATAGTAGGACACATGAACAAATCAAGCAGTTCAAAAGGAATTTATCGTGGGCTTGGCTCAATAGATATAACCGCTGCCGCTCGTAGTGTTTTGCTTGTAGGTAAACTCAAAAATGACCCCTCCGTTCGTGTTATGGCACAAATTAAAAACAGCCTTGCTGAAGAAGGCAAGCCCATTGCCTTTGAAATCAATGAGCAGTCAAAGGTTCGCTGGATTGGAGGGTATGATGTAACCGCTGATGAAGTTTTGGGTGGCGAAGAACCGCAAAATGACCAGTCACGATTATCAGAAGCAGTTGAGGCACTTAAAAGCATCCTTAGTGATGGAGCAATGCCATGTATTCAGATATATGAGAAATTGCATGAGCTGGACATCAGCAAACGCTCTGCCGACAGAGCTAAAAAAATACTCAATATAAAATCCAATAAACATTCGGATGGGTGGTATTGGTCGCTCTAAAGGAGATTTTACACATGGCAAAAACAAAAATGAAAATAATTTCAGAAGTTGACCCTATATATGATAACAAGAACTGGCGGGCTAAAAAGCTGCGTGTATGTGCCTATGCTCGTGTTTCAACGGATAGCAGCGACCAACTTAACAGCTTGCGAAACCAAAAGGAACATTATGAAAATTATATCCCTCTGTTTCCAAACTGGGAGTATGTTGGTCTGTATGCTGATGAAGGTATCAGCGGAACAAGCAT